>ERZ780154.173-NODE-173-length-61373-cov-2.97674_pt1 | contig 61373 bp, 40 predicted proteins | sample MGYA00511568_ERZ780154 | MGnify/ENA primary metagenome ERZ780154 (study PRJEB29588, sample SAMEA2142525) | human gut metagenome | biome: human gut; feature: human-associated habitat; material: faeces | place: Denmark | collected 2008/2010 ...
ATAGCCGCCCTGGTCTGGTAAACTAAGCGGCAATTTTTGTCAAAACATATATCGGGCTAACCGTCTATCGGTAGCACTCTTTTTCTATAATCATATTAGCACGCATCTGTGAAAATGTCAAAAATTTTCTTCATTCTCTTGGCTATTAATTTCCTTAACCAACTGTATAGCTTTCTCTACATCATCAGTTTTCGCAAATATATCCACACCGTATACTAATCAGAAATCCCAATAAAACGAGGATCCGCTAATTTTCAATCGAACATCGCATGTCTAAAACTAATCAAAGATATTTTTTTCTCGAAAACATTCTATTTCTCTTGCATAAATGCCCTCAGAACATCCACGCTTGTCGCCCAAGCACATATTATATCTGCCGTTCAGCTCCGGATATTTTTCACATTCAAGTCTGTACGGCGCCACGCACTTAGCTTCATGGTCTCCTGCAGGCACATTCTTATATCTTTCCTTATCGCTCTCCCGCGCGAAAGGAAAATGTGTAACGCGGATGATCGCCTTGTCACCGGGTTCCAGCCTTGCAAGAGGTCGGTCACTTTCATATTTTATGTCTTTCATTCTTCTCCTCCAGGATATTGCCAAAATATATATCATCAAATCAGACCATGCTTTACACAATAACGGTACACTCCATCTTCAGCCACATGGTCACAGGTATCTGCTGCCACTGCCTTCAGATCATCGGATGCATTCTCCATGGCAACTCCCATATCTACCGCCTGGAACATTTCAATGTCGTTGTTTCCGTCTCCAAATGCCATGGCCTGTGACCGGTCAATGCCGTAATACTCCAGCATCTTCGCAATGCCAGTTCCCTTTCCTCCGCAGGCTGGGATGATATCTACCGCGCGGTCCCACCAGGAAGTAATCTTGGCTCCATAGGTATTCTGCAGCACCTGCGCATATTCTTCCTTGCGGCAGGCCATAAGAAGCTGATAAACTTCTCCTCTGGAAACTTCGTCAAACTCGTCCGAAACCGTGACTTTCTGGTTTCCAAATGCATAGTACTCCTCCAGATCTGGATCTGTTCCATTGGAAATGAGCCTATCCTTCGTTGCCACCGACAAAGCCCTCTCCATGGCAGCCGCATTCCGTATAATCGTCTGTACGTCCGCCGGAGGCATTGGATTACTGTAAATCGTTTTGCTGCCCTCATAGCAGTAACATCCGTTATAAGTCAGGTAGGCATCAAATTCCACACCCTCAAACTTCGGCACTGCAAGCGGAGATCTTCCTGTGGCGATGCAGATACGGGTGCCGTTTGCCCTTAGTTTCAGCAATGCTTCGCGGTTTTTCGCAGAAAGATCTTTCTTCCCAAAATCCAGAAGCGTTCCGTCTATATCAAAAAAGATGATTGCCGGTATGTTCATGTAATCCCCTCATTTTTCGCTTTATATGATACAATTTTATCATCCAGATCTATAAATAGCAAGCCTGTCAATGGCGGTGCATACACATCACCGTTGACAGGCTTGCTCATCTTTTCCATTCTGTAACCCATAGAGCAATAACACCAAATAGTGCTGCCCTCTGCTATTATACAGAAAGGGAGTTATCCATAAGTGGTTGCAAAATATCAAGGATAGTACAGTCTCTTTCAGTCAAGTCCTCACCAATAACATTTTATTTCCGAATTTTTAAAATAATTTCTTTCAACATCTTGTCAACCATTTGTTTCTGACCTTCTGTTACCTCAAGCGCCGGTCGCTTACATGCAACTGGAAAAGGAATACCGATTACAGACAACCCATATTTCATGGCCGGCATAAATGGATTAGAAATAACGTAAAAATCCATGAGTTCATCTACAATCTGCTGAATCTGCATAGTTCTCTCCATGTTACCATGTTCAACCGCATCTACCCATTCAGAACAAAGTTTCGGGAAAACATTGGATAATGCTGCAATACAGCCATCCCCGCCACTGCTGACTACATGTGCAAAATTATCATCATATCCCGAATAAATTCTGAACTCCGGGTATACCGGTTTAATCTTACCAATCAATGCCCTTGTATGCGACGGTGCACCGAACGTATCCTTTAACCCTATAATATTTTTATGCTTTTTGAGCAACCGCAAAATCACATCTGCAGACAAATCAAATCCTGTTCTATCCGGAAAATTATAAAGGATAATATTTCCGTGAATATGTTCAGACACATAATCATAATACTCTTCCATTCCGGCATCATCTGTTCCTATGTAATATGGCCCAACAATCATTACTGCGGTTGCACCCTGTTTCAATGCGTAATTCGAAAGCTGAATTGTCTCATCCGCAATCAATCGTCCAGTTCCTACATAGACCGGAATTTTACCTTTTAAATATGCGATCGATTCTCTGGCAAATGCCATTGCCGCTTCCAACGTCATCGCATAAAATTCTCCGGAGCTTCCCATTACCGCAATTCCATTCAATCCACCTTCTATAAGATGATCGAACTGCTTTTTCATTGCATCCATATCAACTTTGCCGTCTTTATCAAATGCGGTCAGTACAGGACAAATATATTCTGCTTTCATCTGTCTTTCTCCTAGTTCTTAATTTTCTGATTATTACATATAGTTACAGGCACGAGAAATAGCGGTCTCAATATATCCAAGTGCCTCCGCTTTTACCAGTTTCCCATTGCATATGTCTATCACAGCCCGCATAAATTGGTCTGTAATTTCTTCCATGCTTTCCGGACCATAAATCACATGGCTCGCATCAAAATCCAGATTATCCTGCATTGTTTTATAAGTTTTCTTGTTCGCTGTAATTTTCATAACTGGCGCTACTGCATTTCCAGTCGGTGTTCCAAGGCCAGTTGTAAATACAACAAGCTGGCATCCTCCTGCAATCAGGCCAGCAACAGACGCAGCATCATTGCTTGGCGTGTCCATGATGATCAAACCTTCCCCCGTTTTCAACTGCTGCGCATAATCGTATACTGCATTGATCGTACTTTTTCCGCCTTTGTGAATACACCCCAGTGATTTTTCCTCCAGTGTTGTCAGACCTCCTGCGATATTTCCTGGTGACGGATTTCCATTGCGAATTTCCTGTCCGATTCTTTTTAATGACTCCTCATAGTCATACACAATCTTATAAATTTTATCATGTACTTCTTTATTGGCAGCACGTCTTGCCAGTATGTGTTCCGCCCCCAGAAATTCTGTCGTTTCACAAAGTACTGATGTTGCGCCCATTTCCACAAACCGATCACTTAACGCACCAACAAGCGGATTTGCACCAAGCCCAGAAGATGGGTCACTTCCCCCACAGTTTGTGCCTAATATCAACTCAGAAATAGGGAATTCTTCCCTTCTTAAAATTGCGGCCTCCGCAACCATTTCCTGTGCGTAACGAACACCTTTTTCCACTGTTTTGATTGTACCGCCTTCTTCCTGAATAATTAAAGTTTTCAACGGTTTATTCGTTCTTGCACGAATTGCATCTACCACCAGATCCATCTGACATCCTTCACATCCCAGTGAAACAACAACAGTTCCGTAAATATTCGGATTTGCAGCATATCCTGCCAGAACATCCATGGTCAGCTTCATATCCGGCGGTACCTGAGAACAGCCATTCTGATTATTAAAGGTAATGGCTCCTTCTACCTGAGATGCAATGATTCTTGTAGTATCCGATGCACAGATACTTGCCGGCAGAATCAGCACATGATTTCGAATTCCTACCTTACCATCTGGTCGTTTATAACCCCAAAATTTCATAAGAATCCCCTCCTCAATCTACTTTCTTTTCTCTGATACTCAAAACGTTATGTGTATGAACATACGATCCGGCTGAAATATCGCACGCCGCTTCTCCGATGTACTCACCATATTTAATGATCTCGCTTCCAGCTTTTATCGGAACCCTGGCAATTTTATGATACATCGGAATATCCTCCAGCACTTTTACCTCTTCTGACCTTCCATTCACCTGATACACCGCTTTTGTTCCTTTCGAAAGCGGTTCAATTGCTACAATGACATTATCTTTATCGTTGATCAGCATTGCATTTCGCATAATTTCCTACCTCCTTATTCTTGACAGATATCTATCTTGCGCATTATAGTTCTATAGTATAATATAAGTATTATTTATAGAAAGGAATTTGCCATGACCAAAGACGAGCACCGCTCAACAGTACGTGTGTTATCTATATTGTTAGCATTATCAAATACACCGGACGGACTGACCCTTGCAGAGCTTTCCCAACAACTTTCTGCACCAAAGAGTAGTCTGTTTCCTATTATACATACTATGGCTGACCAGAATTTTGCTTCTTACAATGAGGTGACTCAAAAGTACAGTATTGGTTTAAATGCCTATCTGACCGGCGTTGCTTATATGGAAACACATAATATATTTGAACGGTTTCAGGAAGAAATGAAGTCCATTGTCAATCAGTGCTCCGAGATTTGTCAGCTCGGCATCCTTGACCATTCTGAGGTCCTCTATCTTGCGAAAGTCGATTCCCCAGAACCAATCCGCCTGTCATCTTCTATCGGAAAACGCCTTCCTGCATACTGCACCAGCCTTGGAAAATCTCTGTTATGCGAATGTACAAAAGAGGAACTGGAAGTTCTCTTCCCCAATCCTCTGATTCCGTTTACACCAAATACAGTTAAAAATCTGGATGAATTATACAAACAGATTCTTACTGTCCGCGCTACCTCCATAGCTATTGAACGTGGAGAAACTCATCCAGACATCTCCTGTATTTCCACCCCACTGTTCCACAATGGAAAACCAGCTGCTTCCATCAGTGTCAGCGTACCAACTTTTCGTTTCACACCAGAAAAGCAGACGCAAATCGAACAGATTCTTCTTTCTGCCAAACCACGTTTTGAAAAACTTTTGGAACAGAATGAACGGATCTTTTAATATAACCACTCTGCAGAATAGTAAGAATTGCTGCAGACCGCCTTTTATGAAAACAATTTTCTCCAAGACAGGTCTGCAGCATATCTATCAAATATCAACCATATAAAATGAATGATTAACCTAAATAATAAGCTTCAACAGCATTCTGATAGAACACCATTTCTAATTCTTCTTCCGTAAATACATCTGATTCAATAATAAAATTATATAAATCAGCGTACCTGAACTTTGTCATAACACACGGAGAATCTGTTCCCCAAATGATTTTTTCGGTTCCCAGAATGTCCTTTGCCAGGCTGATAAACTTTAATGCAGTAGGATATGGATAAGCTTCCGGACTTACATTCCATGGAAGTGCCGACAGATCAACCCATACATTTTTGTGTTTCAAATAAGGTAAAGCTTTTTTCAAAACCTCTCCATCCTCTTTTCTTGGAGCCAGCAAATGGCATACTACAATATTTAAATCGGGATATTTCTTTGCCAAACGATCTACGGCTTCAACCTGACAGCTTTCCATATAAGGACTTCCGATATCAAGAACCAGCGTTGCCTTCTCTACTTTTGATATCCTTTCGATAATTTTTCCCATGGGTTCACCGTCAATAATGAAATTCTTATGATATCCCATCATACCGCCGCCAACACTCACCTCAAATTTAAATACTTTTGCATGAAGATCATTGATGAAATGATTAAGAATAGACTCTGCCTCCTTGCAGAAGGGATCTAATGTTACTGCAGCCTTAAAACGTTCCGGATATTTTTCCGCCGTCTCCACAGCATATTCGTTCTGAAATCCATAAAGGCTTCCCTGCAAAAGAATTGCTTTTTCTACATCTTCCTCATCCATAATCTTTAACAACGACTCGGCCATAAATTCCTTATCTCCATATCCCTTCGGAATAATAGCCATTTCATCGCCATTGGCCCACCGGCATACACCATTTCCTATTGGTCTTAACTCACCACATTTTCCAAAACTTGCAATACGCTCAAAAATATGTGCATGTGCATCAATCTTCTTCATAGTTTAATTCTCCTTCTCATTATTTAATTCAGGCATTGCCACCACCATTGTAAATAAGAACGCTAACCCAAAAGCAAGTACCAGTGAAACTAAAAACGGAACAAACGCATGACTCATAAATACTGACAATGTTGTAAGCGCAGGTAATGCAAATGAAACAGCTCGACATCCAAAAAATCCGGCTAATGCGCTTCCGATACCGCCTGCTACACAAGCACATGCCATTGGTTTTTTCAATCTTAGATTTACGCCAAACATGGCCGGTTCTGTAATGCCAAGCAAAGCAGTTAACGATGCAGATAATGCCTGCGATTTGAATGTTGGATTCTTTGCCTTGACTGCTACTGCAAGCGCTGCTCCGCCCTGAGCAAAAATAGCTCCACCAAACAATGCCATAATTGTGTCATACCCATATACAGCCACATTGTTCAGTGCAATTGGAAACAGGCCCCAATGAAGTCCAAAAATTACCATAAATGGCTGCAGTGCTCCAATAAACATACCTGCCACCATAGGACTTAGATTATAAATCCACTCGTATCCTTTTGCCAGCCAACCACCAACCAAGCTTCCTAGCGGCCCAAATACAAGAAGCGTCACAGGAACAATAATGATCACACAAACAGGGGGTGTAAATAAATATCGAAATGTTTCCGGTATTACCTTATAACAAAACTTCTGAACAAAACTCATACAGTAAATGGCCAGAAGAATTGGAATTACAGAAGCCGAGTAAGTCACGGTTCTCAACGGAACACCAAAGAAAGTGGCTGGCCCGTCCGTTCCCATAACAGCAGTCATACTGGGATGCAACAGAATACATGCGACTAAAATTGCCGAAAATGGTTCTACATCAAATTTTTTTGCTGCAGTATAAGCTAAAAACAATGGAATAAAATAAAAGAACGCATCACTCATGGCATTAAGGATATCATAAGTTGTTGTTCCATCTGTAACTATCCCATTTGCAACCATAAGTACCAAAATACCTTTTAATATTCCCACAGAAACCATGAGATTAATAAAAGGAAGAAACAAAGAAGATAGCAGATCAATAACATGTGCTACCCCTTTTTTCCATATGTTTTCACTTTTATTGCTTGAATCTCCCATAGAAATTTCCTCCCACTGTGCAACGACGACACAACAGTAATAAACGTGTTTTCCGTATTTTCGTTTGCAGTTTCCGACTAGAATGTTATACAACCGATTAAGTTACAAAGTTATTATCTTTTTTGAAGCAATTCATATCCATCCCTCCTTTTATCGTTCCTATATAGGAACGCTATTTATATTTACGAACGTTCATGACTACATATTACTACTATGCTATTAGTATGTCAATTCTCTTCGATTTTTCTTTTTCATTTTATGCAAAACATCCAATTTTTCTCATTAAAATTTTATACATCCTCCCAAACTCTTTTGTTACCCCATTGACTATAATATCTATGCTCTTTACACTGTTTCTGCTGCAAATAAAACCAGGGCACAAAACATTACCCCGTAATAAAGTTCTTCGCCCTGGTTAAATTATCATATTCAATTTTCCCTATTATTTGTTTACAATCCCTGTACTGTTGCCGTTTACTCATGACTAATTACTATTCAGAGACTAATTTCCATTCGCCCATGCTCATATCAAAATTTCCACTATATATAATGGGATTCCCCGTCGTTGCCCTTTGATTGTACGCTTCATAACGGCTCAGAGCCTCGTACCCTCCTGGCATATACTTTGCAAGCGTATGAAACCTCTCAAAATTATAATACCGTGTCAGTGCAGCCGGTATCCCCTCATAGCGTTCATTCTGGTACGTTTCCGTAATCCCGTTTATCTCATCTCCAGAATACGTATATGCCAGGTCAGAATAGCCGGAAGAAGCGCTGCGAAGCAAACTGGTCGGATAATACCAGGTATATCTTCCGCTTGTTGTGTCCGGGTCTCCGTAAATTTCCGTTTTATGCGGCAGGCTCTGGCAGGTCCCAAAATCATACTCGGATTTTTCATCTGTCATCACATTGAAAGCATAATCATATTTCATCGCGATCTGATCAAAGGCCGCATCCACATCTTTTACCGTGATTTCCCAGTCCCATACCCCCTCGGTCTCCCCGCGGTCTTCTCGTCCCATAGACGCCAGAATGGAATACATATAGAGCATCTGCCAGTCCAGCCGGAGCATACACTCCGTATCTTCATTGCTGACTAGGATCTGTTTGCTCACGTATTCCTCAGCATCTTCATACCAGCTTCCCTCTTCATCTTCATGTTCAATCTGGTATTCCCGTAATCCGTATACAGTAATGGAACGCTGCAGCATGTACTGGGTCTCATAGTCATATGCTTTCTGCAGCAGGTACAGAAGCGTATCCCGGTCTATCTTCAGGATCCGATAATCGCTCTCCGTCAAAACCACATCATTTTTGATAGCATTTAACATCATGGCATTGGAAACACCACCTGCTGCCGCGCTCGTATTGAGTGATCCAATAAATGCCCCGTCATAGTTTCCATCCAGTCCGCCCAGATGTGTGGCCCCATTCATAAAGGCGAAGCAGGCAGCCAGCTGCTCCGTTCCCCAGCGGTTTCTCTGGGACGGATGCCGCCTTGCCTCTGCCTCATATATTTTGGTAAGCCATTCCCGTTCATCAATCCCGGGAGAATATGTACTCGTTGCGGATCGTAAACCATTCTTTGTATTATCCTTACTGACGGTTGCTCCGTTTCGGATAGCCAGGGACCAAATGGTACCCCGAAGGGCCGGGCTGTACTCTTTTATATTGATGCCATAATTGGATAGCATGCCGCGCTGCGCCGGCAGGTAGTAAGCTTCGTAGGCGGTCCGGCTCTGCAGTCCGGCAAATTCATCTGGGTAATTCATATAAGCGGCATGCCATGCATTGATCAGGGATGCACGGTTTGAATACAACGGCGGGTTTATCATACTCGGCTTTGTATCCGTTTCCTTCCGGTAACCACTTTCGATGGAAGACATATCTATGAAGGGCTGGAACGCTCCATAATGCGCCTGATTATAGGATACGCAAAATCTCAGGAAATCCACCAGGGAATAACCGATATCGAACTGATAGCAGCCATATGCATATCCGCCATCACTTCCGGCAAGGTTAAACCGTTCCCTGCCGGACTCAAATACTGTCCAGCCGGTCCAAACCGTTCCTCCCGGCACCTGCATGACAATTCCATTATCCGGCCCATACCCTGATGAATCTGCAAAAAAATCATCATCCGAGGAATCATCGGTGCTTTCATCAAGTAAATTCAAATATGGCCGGAAAAAATAAACCTGTCTTGCCGACCGGTAACCGGTATTTGCCAACGGTTCATATACGGTGCCGTATTTTTCCCCTTTTGCATGGATTACCTGCCCATTTCCCGCATACATCATCATGTGATTACCAGACGGTCTCCCATACCAGATCACATCTCCAGGCTGAAGATCCGCTTCCTCTATAAACTGTTTGTTTCTGGTCGCGAAATCCTTCCACCCAACCGTTGTCATGCACCACTGCGCCCCCATAATAGCTTTTAAGTCGAAGCCGGCCTCCTGGTAGCAGCGCGCAACCATGGATGAACAGTCCCAGGATCCTTCCAGGGTTCTCTTTGCCTGGCTGTAAGACCAGTTCAAACGTGACCGCGCTATCGCAACCGCCCGTTCCCCGATTTTATTATAGGATGAGATGTCTCCAAAGGCCCACAAATCATTTCCCGTGTTGAACTCCATATTAAAGAGACTTTTCAGAGCATACTTCATGTGATAGACCGATGCAATACCAATCCCAACCGTTCCTAAAGCGACAAGCGCAACGCTGATTATCACAAGCCACTTTAGTTTTTTTATCATTCGTCCGAATATCCGTTTCTTCATAATCCTCTCCAAACTAAAGCTCGCAGGAGTACCGCCCTCCTGTCATTCAATTTTCGGCCACTGCAAAGCAGATTGTCCTTTCATCCCTGCTTCCATAACTGCAGGTCACCAATGCAAGCATTTTCTTTTGAATTGTCTCTTCCTGCAATCCTTTCCATGAATTGCGGCACCATTCTTTGAAAAGCAGCTCTTTTTCCACCATTTGCGAAGGCTCAAAACTTTTCGCTGAGCAAACGATGGTTCCGATCACGCTGTATCGCTCTTCCCTGTCCGGAAAAAATAGAGAGATTGATTTATGGTCATTCAAAAAATCGGCATCTGTATACCGGACGATATCTTTAAACATCGTCCCATTGCGCATATGATGTCCATAGAGAACGACCAGATGATCCTCTGCCGCCGAGGAATTGGCACCATCCAGCATAATGGAACCAAATGCCCGCTTTTCACCTTCTGCCGAATGCGTCATATAGTATTCGTTATCATTAGACCGCCAGCAAATAGGATAATCAATTGCGGTTCCAGGGATCTGTATCCAGCCAATAATATCCGGGTTTATGTTCTTTAAGGTTTCAAAATCAATCGGTGAAGAATACTGCACCATTTCCTCTCTGATGGTTCCATTCCCATTATGCTCATCACCTTCTGACCGGTTTCCTGCATTTCCGGGAAAGACAGCCTTTTTCAAATAATCCTGTTCCATTCGTGCCTCTATATAAGGAGACGAGCCCCGATAAGCACAAATACCTGCTGCCAGGAGCAGCAATATGGCAAAAGTTCTTCTAGTCATTGCATAATCCCCTCCAGTCAATCGGCACATACCGTTTTTCTTTACTGAATGGAATTTTAATTGTTTCCTCTTCCTGATATTCTCCTGTACGGTATATAAGGAAAGGAATATACAGCACCTTGCTCTCTTCCTTCACATATAGATCCATTCGTATCCATGGCCGTACCGGCTCTTTCAGTGCTTGAAGAAATTCTGAATAGTGAAGCATGATATAATCCTGTGTGGAGCTCATCAGAAACGGAACCGACTCAAAAGCATACCCAGTACCGAATGCTGTCATTTCCGGTGCTACCTTTTTTGCAAGTAAGGCCATTCCCATGGCTGCCTGATCTGTAATATGCTCTTCGATGCCCCACTGATTATATAAAGTTCCTTCTTTTAAATAACTTCCGTCAGCCAGCTCCTCCTTGTCATTCATCAGCATGATCATAATGGTATTCTCTCTGGCGGCCGGCGGGAGCCGTACATAATCCCTCGCCCGGATAAGGCCGCCCATATCTAAACTCAAATTCTCAATCACGATTGTAAGCTCACCAACCATAAACACGCATCGGTAAACTGTTCCTATTCCTTCAACATCCTGGTCTTCAAACAGAGGAAGGGCGTACACGGATGGAACTTTCACGGCTTCCTTGGTAATGCCTAAATGATATAGAAGAACACCAAACTGTTCCCGGAAGTATAACTCTGGAAATAAAAACGGTATTTCCTGTTCAAAATCCTGATGGGAATTGCAGGAAAGGCTCATTCCATTCCTCAGCCCTGCCAAAGCGTAAGAGTTGTTCTTTCTGATCTGCTCAAATAGATCTATTCTTTTTTTCAGCGCATACTGCCTGCTGTATTCTGTTCTTGAAGTTTTCAAATGGTTTTTACATGCATCTGATATTTCTGCCATGCATGCTAATATTTCTTTCTCCCCGGCCTCCTCCTGGTTGCTGCATTGATCCTTTAAAACATGCAAAAAGAATTCTGCATCCTGATAAAACTGTTTCTTTTCATAACCGAACGCATCACTCTCTTTTACCTTCACCAGGGCCTGTTCCATTTTTTCCAAAGTTACAGAAGCCTCTGGATCCTGCTGCCGGCAAATAAAGGAAAGAAATGGCAGCAGCGGCTGTTGATAACGCTTTATAGATTCAAATTTTTCAAGATCCGTTTGCTGAATAGTATCCGTAGGATCATTGCTGAAAACAAACATCACATTGATTGCCTGATGCAGGGAAATCTGACGCATCCGGCGGTTGACTTGTGCATACGCATTGCATTTAAAAAGCAATCCTCCATACGTACTTACCCGCTCGGTTCCCATATCAATCTCTATACAGAGCGGTCGTTCTTCCAGGTGATCCGTACATTGATAAGACAATTTCAAATCTGCAAAGACATCTCCCCGCTTCTTTGCCTGGCCACCATAGTCACGCATCATCTCTACAGAATACGGAACCTCAAATTCCAACTGCGTCCATTTTCCCCTATAATCAGAGGTTACCATTTTCAGCGCCGCCGTGATCTCTGCTTCCTTATGTTGGGATAATTCCATATTTGTCCTGCCTGTGGCATAATCATCCAGAATTGAGACAATGTTCTGAACCGTTTCTCCATGGAAATATTCCTTTGCCAATTCATAAAGGTGCTTCTTCCCTGCCTGGGTAATGGAATACAAGCCTTTCTCCCGCACCCCACTCTGCTCCTGCATCTTTATCCATCCCCGTTCAATACATGTTTTTACCGTCCGCTGCCCCATACTTCCCGCTTCCTGAATGCACGGATCAATTTGCTGAATCAGGAATAGTATCATCTTCCTCCTGAGGCGCTTATATTTTAGGAGCAAGGTCAGAATTAAAATCACCCTTGCATCTGTTCGACCGTGCCTGGAAGTTGCAAATTCATTATTTTTCAAAATCTCATCGTAAATCAGCCGAATATGTAACATATACCACCTCATCTGTTCTAATTTTTTCTCATGCATATTTCATTGTTCCTGACCTCTCTTTTTTTCGGCAAAAAATGCACTTTATATGTGTGCCATTCATGAGGATCAAAATCACAATTTTACGCATTTTATATGGTCCTTTTTCCTGCATGAGCGCCATGCACATGGCACAATTTTTTCTACTGTACATGGCACAACATAGTTATGCCATGCGCGGGACGCTGCTTTCCCCGCCCTGAGTGAGCCCTGCACATGGCGCAATATTCCGAATATATTCAGATCCAAAACCGTTTTAACACTGGCATCCTGCATCCACTGTCAGACAGCAAATGCGCATACCGGCTCATTAAAATCTGATCCATTTCATCAATAATATGTCTGTTTCTTGTATCAGCTATCAATGAAAATCCGCATACTTCTAGTGCCACCAGCTTTGCATTTGAACGTATAAAAGTCGGTTCTGTTAATGCCTGCACAATGGTATATCTTGTTACCAGAATCATATCTGGAAGGGCATTTTTTTGAATCAATTCTGGAGAAATTTCATAGCACATAAAGGTCTGGTTTTTCTTCTTGCTATCCAAATCAAATGGCGTAAACTCACAGGACAGGAACGTTTTTCGGCATAAAAAATTACCCATCTGGCATTCATACGATGTACCGAAAGCATATTCTACATTCACATAATGCCGGTACAGCCTTTTTATATCTTCAGATAACAGCAGCGTTTCTTTGCTTGTAACATAGCGCTTATATAATGCTGTCACAGAATATACATTACTGTTATCGGAAGCAGTTTCTTTCACTATATCTGCCATTGGCTGCAGTAAATCTGTCCCATAAACAGCATTATAAAGAGCCGATAACGAATAAACTTTTGCCTTCGGCCGGATATATCCAAGGCCGTTCATGGAAAGGATACGCCATACAAAGTATACTGAATATGTATAAATTGGCCGCCGGATCACATGAAGAAGATACTCAAGCACAAGTGGTTTGATCATCATTTTGTTCAGAAAATAGGCACTTCTTCGTGACGCAATCGTTATGAATAGCCCTTCCTGCCTTCCCCGCTTCGCATAATCCATAGTCATCCATTCTTCCAAAGATACTACAGCACAAAATTGCAAAAAGTCTTCACTGTGTACGTCTATCACTTTCCCGTCTTCCACAATCAGCGCGCCTTCATCTGACATAAACGCCACTGCAACCGTTTGAGGTTCCTCATTTTGTGCCGTATCTTTGCCCGATCCTGCTTCTGTCCCACCCTCTGATGTCTGACTTGTATGGTCAGAATCTGGCAATAAATCAAGCATATGCTCTGCATTTTCCGGCACAGTTTCTGCTGTCTTCAGTAACTGTACTGGAACTTTTTCACCGAGCAATGCCGGCTTTTCTTGAATTTTCAAATGCGCCTGAGGATCATTTTTCCCCGAATCCGACGGCAATTTATGATTATTTTTATAGACGCTTGGAGCGGACTTTCTGGAAATTTCCGGGCAATTCAGTCCCGAAGTTTTCTGTTCTTTCTTGGCTTCATGTCCTAAAAAACCTGCACTCATACTTGCCTGACTCATCAGTTCCTCCAGTGATAAAGCCGGCCTGTCGCTGTATGTTGGAACCAATAATTTCTTTTTAGAAGCCAATCGTGCTTTTCCAGAAAGTAGCTGCATATCTTTTTTCTGACCAAATTCCACCTCTACGGAATCAAAAAACAGATACGGAATCTCATCGTATATGCAGATATCCTCAAAGAATTGCTGTCGTTCACGTCCCTGATAAGCAGGCGCAGCTCGAAGCTTTTTCAAGCAATCCTCATACCTTTTGGCCGAACACACCTCATTCTCAATGAAAATAGCATCCAGTAAATCCCGCAGCATCTTTCTGACCGTCAAAGCATGTTGCTCTGAAAGCATTCCCCGATTTTCGTTTAATATATAATCCAGCAGTTTCTCTTTGTCATATACCAATGAAGCAGAGGCGCGCTTCCTGGCATCTTTGAAAGCTTTATATAATTGCTCGCCAACAGGTAACACATACCCCTTTATGTGCCCCATCTGCTCTAAAATGATGCAGACCTGCATGTGAAATACATTTTTCCGTATCATCGATACGGACGGATTATTGAACATGTAGCGCAGCACCTGCAATTCTGTGCTCAGCTGATAATTGCAAAAATCTGTGGAAAATTCACATATTTTGCAAAAATTTATTTCCTGGCATCCTCCCTCAAAATGATAATTTGCATCCACTTCTTTACAGCTAAATGGTAGTTCCCCATAGGTCTGATATAAATCAGAAATGTAGGCTGCTTCTGGCTTTGAGTCTGCCAGTCCCATGCTTTTTAATTCTTCAAACACATAACCGCACTGTTCTTTCGTGTATCCACATGCGGCACATTTCTGAATTACAAAAATATTTTTTAGTGTATGATCTTCTATCCACGCTGCTTTAAACATGCATGGGCATCCTTTGATGTAGCGCATTCATTTTCCTTCCTGCTCCATTTTTTAAGCACTAAAACACATAATATTTTGGAATCTCGTCACATCCCGGGACCGGATAATATGGCTTGACCACATGTTTTCCCTGCCATATCAGTTCACTCACCGCTGCCAGTTCCTCCTCACTTCCACCGATCAGACCATACTCATTCAGGAAAAATATGGTAAAGCTTGCAAATTCAAGGACACGCTTTGCCTCCTGTTTTCCTGCAGTTGAGGTCTTCGTAATTTTGTCATAATGGCCCTTTTTAAACGGAATGACTTCCTTCAGCTGAACAAACCCGGTAATGCAACAGACCACATGATCACTGTGATGCGGGGCAAAAGAAATCTTCTCCCACTTCACACGAGGAAGGGAAATATTAAAGTTTCCATAATCATTTTCACAGATTAAATATATCCTGGCACCGTACTGATCGCTGATTTTACGCACCTTTCCACAAAAGAACGCAGTTTCTCCAATCTTTGTCCTACGGGTGAGTACAAGTGAACTATTGATCGAGATCAGCGCACCCTCTGGGTCCTCATACTGATATAAGCCATATTCATACTCCATCTGGGAAAGCACAGCATCCGCCGTCATTTGCCCTGTCTGTGCGCACATTTCAAATGCTCGGGCCGCAATAACCGCATTTAGGGCTGTTAAATCAAATCGCTTCCTCTTCCCCAGATCAAGTACCTCTCCAGAATATATGCCGGCTTCCTTCCTGGCCCCTTTTTTGCACTTAAAGGCAACCGGTACGGAAAATCCACGCCCATAGATGAACGGAATGACACTGGCGGCTTCTGTATACTTAGCAAGCTGCCGAACGTATTCTACGCATGCGGCCGCGTGTCTGCCCTGCAAAAACTGAAGCTCTAATTTTTCATTGATAGTCACTTCTGTCTCATCCTCTCTGCAGCAGCACCGCAAAACACTTCCCGTTTTCAATTGTCTTTTGATCATGGAGCGAAATGCCAAATGGTATAATACAGTTGGATATAAATAGCGCACGTCTTCTTTTCCACATGATTTCAATACTAAAAAACCGATTTTCTGTTTCAATACAGACCCTCCTTAAATTCTTCTTAAAAAAAACTGCGCATGGCTGTGACACCATACGCAGCTAAATCTACCTTCTTCGGCCGCGTTTTGGGCCGCGATGCCACCGCCTTGAAACATGCTCAGGCTCTTCGGCATCTTTCGTTCTGCGCCTGACAGCGAGGTATAATATGATCGAAATAAACAACAGGAAAAATACCACTGCAGTAATGTAAGGATGCTCTTTTGCAGTTTCCACAATCTTTTTCAGAAACTTTATCATCTCTTCCCACAGCTTTTTAAGCCAATCCCAGCGGTTGGATTCCGATGATTTTGATGTGCGTTCCGGCATAACAGAACCTTCCTTTGGCAGCAGCTCATACTGAGCCCGGATCTGATACCCCTCTTCTTCCGGCAGGGTAATCACATCTTCATACGAAATTTCCAGATCATAAACCAGCTTTTTTCCATACGCAACTGCATTCCGGTACAGGATTCCGTTCTGCTCATACATATTACCGGACCAGGCTGTATGATCAATCTGATATGAGTCCTTCGGCACGCCGATCAGCTTTAATAAAAGCTCCTCATTACCAGCAAACGGATCCGCGGTCTGATTAAGTGATATCACCTCATTTCCAATCTGGAATAGTCTTGAGTCTGCATGTTCTACAACAATATCAAACGTAAAGGAATCTTCCCAGCGTTCATTTACCCGCTTTGTCTCTTTGATCGGCAACGTATATTCTGTTACCGTTTGAAACGGATTATCTGCAATTTCTATCTTATAAGTTTCCGGGATCTCGTCGATTCCTTCATAATCTTTCAGCAGTAACGTATCCTGGATATGCTTTTTTCTTTCGGAAAGACACTGTTCCTGCACCTCATAATCCACCACCCGGTATGTATCATCTCCGTCAACGTGCTCTTCCTCTGGCAGATACGGATCCTGATCCGCATCCTTTGGAAACACCTGCGAATAATATACATAACTTCCGTCAGTCTCTCCTGGACCATAATATGGCTGCTCACCAGATACTTTATCTACCGTGGTAATCGCATCATCTGCGCCGTGGATCTGGCCCTCCGTTTCAGAAGCCCCCGCTGCGTTCATATCCTCCGAAATACTCTTCGTTTGGTTTTCTGATACCTGACTCGCCATGGTTTTCCCGGCGGGACTGGCAAATACCAGTACCGCCGTAAACATCAGGGCGCTAAAATATCTACGCCTCATCATCTTTTTTCTTTCCTTTCCTTCGTCCGATAAGCACCAGTCCCCCTGCGCCCATCGCAAAGATGGTTGCCAGTACATACCATTTGAATGAATCTGTAGTATCTCCTGCCTTCGGCTGCTTCAGCCAGTCTGGAACACCCAATCCATAGGATCCGCTGCTTCCATTCATGCTCTCATAATGTGCATAGATCCGCCCGATACCAACCTTTTTATCAATCTTTTCATTATAAAGTGTTGTTTCTCCAACGACGGTTCCGTCATATGATACAAGGAACTGCCATGGTGCTTCTGAACGCTCATATCCGTTTGCCGGTTCGATCTCCACGATGCGGTAAGTTCCTGCCTTACCGGCCAGAACCTTGCATACTCCTGCTTCATCCGTTCTGCCATGAAATACCACCTGGCCGGCCGGATCAATCACCTGAAGCAGTGTATCCGGAACCGCTGTGCCGTCATCTGAATCTTTCTTTTCAAGTATCACCTCCACATTTGGATAATCATACAGGGTACGATTTTCTGGATTTGTTACTTTGCCATCTTTAATGTACAGATACTGTTCGGCCGGGTTCAGGTAATATCCAGCCGGTGCCTCTGTTTCCTGATACATATAGGTTCCGTCTTCCGGCATAGCAAATGTCAGATATCCGCTTTCATCCGTAATGCCTTTTAAATACAGGCTTCCGTCCGCAGTGTAAACAGTAAGTTCCGCTCCGGCCACGCCGATCTGATTTACAGGATCGTATTTTCGAATAGACAACTGGCGTTTTCCCGGAGTAGTTTGGCCACCTCCGCCGCCACCGCCACCGATTGCATAATTCACGAATCGGATTTCTTTTGTTTCCTGTCCCAGTGGCATAATAAACTCCTGATCATCAGATACCCGGTATCCACCAGGAGCCGATACCTCGTGAATGACATAGGTTTCTCCGGCTTTCAGTACACCGTCAATCCGGTAAACCGTACCATCCGGCACGAAGTCAACCAGTACATTTCCTGCCAGATCTTTGATCTGTATCCGTCCACCACTAAGAAGCGTGCCATTTTGATTTACCTTGCCAAATTCTACATGGGTTACATCATCAAACATCTCCACCATATCGACGCTGCCATCTTTGGATACCATAAATTCAATGCTCTCCGCAACCGAATAGCCATCTGCCGGCCGGATCTCAATAAGTGTATAAGTTTCTCCGGCAATCAGTTTTGCTACGATTTCGTGTGGTGTCGTTGAAGAAGTCCATTCATCAACCACATTTCCATTCTTATCCTTTATCACCAGATGACAGCCCGGAAGTTCTTCTTTTCCCGTGATTTTCTGCTTGGATACAACCACATGCGTCGGCTTATCCTCCATTTTGACCTGATCGACTGTTCCGTCATGGCTTACTTTAAACTGAATGTCTTCCGCATAGGCCCAACCGTCTGCCGGACGAACCTCCCGCAGTGTATATTCCTCGTCTGCGATCAGCTTCTCCTTAATTTCATGTGGCTTGTCGGTAGAAACCCACTCATCTACCACATTTCCATTCTTATCAATGACCTGCAGTGTACAGCCTGGAAGTTCTTCGCTTCCGGTAATCTCCTGTTTGGAAATTACAACATGGGTCGGTTTATCCTCCATCTCGACATAATCAACGGTTCCGTCATGACTCACCTTAAACGGCACATTTTCGGCATATCCCCAGCCGTCTGCAGGCCGAACCTCTCGCAGCACATAACTCTCGTCCACTACCAGTTTTGCAACGATTTCATGAGGTTTGTCTGTAGAGATCCACTCCTCTACTACGTTTCCGTCCTTATCCACAACCTGAAGCAGCGCTCCCGGGAGTTCCTCACTGTTTGTGATCTTCTTTTTAGATAACTCGATGTGGGTCGGCTTATCCACCATGACCACCCGGTCCACCGTGCCGTCCTCATTGACGGTAAAGGTAATATCTTCCGCATAGGAATATCCGGGTGCCGGGCTTTTTTCAACCAGTCTGTAGGTTTTTCCCGGTTCCAGAAATTCTTCAAGGCTTTCCGCTACGTCAGAGCTGATCCAGCTGTGAATCAGGTTATTCTCCTCATCGTATAATTCCATTTCACAACCAGGAAGTTCCTTACCACCGCCAATTTCTGTCTTTGAAATCATAACTTTGGTTTTCCGGTCTGCGGCTGCAACGCCCTCAACATTTACAGACTGGCCCAGAATGGCACTGATCTTATTCGTTGGAAGGCAGTCTCCATTTGTGAATACGGTTTCTTCTGTGAGCACATAGGTTTCCCCTGGCTTAAATATCGTACGCTTCGCCGTATCTTCTATATTTCTGGTAAATCTGGCCCCGTTTCCATGTGTGGCATCCACACTTCCCGATGTCATTTTCTCAGTATGATGCAGGCCATTTTCGAGCTTTTCAATCTCATAAGTCACATTTTTATAGTAACCAGGATCGATCTTGATATATTCATTACCAGAGAGGCTGATGGTATCACCACTCTTTATCATGCCGGTCCTGCTGCCACTGTATGAATAGCTTCCAGAAAGTTCCCTTCCTGTCGATGTGTCATAGAGCTTCACCTTAAATGATGTTTTCTGATCTTTATACCGCTCCTTTCCGGATCCAGTAAGTTCGTTGAACAATACTACCTTTCCATAGGTTAATACCGGCACTGTCTTCTGGGTTTCACTTACGATTCCGTTATATTCTGCTCTTGCCTCAATCGTGGACGCCTCACCACTTACCTGTGTTGTAAAAGCAGCATATGCCGCTCCACCTGCAGCCACATTTGCAAAACGGAATATCAGCTTGTCTCCGTCAAACGTTCCTTTTCCAGGATCAATAATGCGGGTATCCGCATCAACAGTTACGGTTAATACCATATCTGCCGTCTTGTGATCCGTGTTAATCACGCGGATTCTTTCAAAAATTGCCTGATCCGGCGCTAATGCACTGGCGCCATCCGCGGATAGTCTGGTTATTACCAAATCATCTTTCTGCAGAGGATTTTCCATTTGTTTTTCCTGATGATCTGCATCTGGAACAAATGCAGTAATCTTGGTTCCGTCCGCATAAGAGAGGAGCACGTTCACATGATCAATATCTCTGGTCGGAATTTTAATCTCTCCATTTTCGTTATACCAGAATGTCTTGGTAAACCGATCCGTCACAAGAACCGTTCCATCGGAATATCTGCAATACTCTGTGATGGTATAGGCAGAACCTTCTGACACAGAAGCGAACGGTTTTCTTATCACATGTTCCCCGCCGGCACCGATCCAGCTTTCTACCAGATCTTTATTTGCGTCCGTCAGTTCATAATATATCTGGGTCACATAACGGCCCTTCAGTCTTACCTGTTCAATGCTTGTGGTATCACGATTGATCGTATCCATTTCATAATCTTTCTTTGTAATCCGTTGGATTTCCATACTCTCCATCTGGTTAGAAAGTCCCTGAATACTCTTTCCATCACTGGATACCGTAAACAGCACCGGTTTCATCAGGTTCCACCCTTTCGGCGCGACATCTTCCACCAGGATATAGGTATGCCCGGCGATCAGACCGATAACCTCATGTCTCTTCTCGGATCTTCTGGTGGTCCAGGTCGTAAACGGCGCATTTTTATCATATACTGGCTGATCATGTTCATCTTTTCCAGTCACTTCATAAATGGAAAGAATTGCCCCTTCTATAAAAGCGCCTTCTGTATTGTCATCCCCTAAAGCATCGAAGTCCTGCTTACTAAAATACAGCCTGGTCTTCTGGTCTTTTATGCTCTCCTGATGAATTACGACCGTCTCATGAGCAAAGCTCTGGCCGTCATTCTGTTTCGGATCAAACTGCCAGGTAATGATTTCCGGATTTACGCTATACCCCTCCGGCGCAGCGATTTCCTGTAACGTGTAGGTATATGGAATGATGCTTCCATCCGGCTGCATCTCACCAACTGGAAGAGCGTGCACGGTAATGACTGGCTCTGTTCCATAAACCACGTTTGTAATGACCGGCTCATTCAGGTTATCCACTTTATATGCTTTGATCTCAAATGTTGCTCCGGCAAGTCCCTGGCCGTCCTCTCCGGTTTTGGTGATGGAGAGTTCTCCGTTCACCACTTCATTGACCGCCCGGATCGTCTGTACTAAATCATCCAGATGATACTCGAATCTTACCGGCTCTGCCAGAGTGTAATAATCCGGTGCCGCCAGCTCCACCAAATAGTAGATGCCTTCTGCCAGGCTCGTCTCGATATGAAGTCTTAAATCTCCCACCTGATATCCTTCCGGGATCCTGCCATTTACTTTATCCGTCACGGTATAAACACCATCTGCTCCGGTCTTCCACTGGCTGACCAGATACTCCTCTGACTGGTTCAGATTTCCTGATGAATCTGCTCTATACAGGGCCATGGTAGCTCCCGCCAGTTCCCCGTCCATACCAACAGCACCTTTAGAAAGCCAGATCTGTCCTTCCAGATCCTCGATGTGGTATTGCTGGATTTCCTTCCGGTTCTCCACCACGATCACCTGGGCGTCGGCTTTTAAAAATCCTTCTGGTGCCTTGGTTTCTACAAGGACATACTTTTCCCCTGCAGGCAGTCCATTAATTCTTCTCGTTCCTCTGTCTGTCAGGTAGGTATCCGCATATGCATTGATATGCTCCAATTTCTGATAATCAAACTGGTAATCAAAAACGGTTTCCGGCAGATTGCCAGATACTGCCACACGTATAGTCTCCCCGTCACTTGTTATCATGGTAAGGAGTGCTTTCGTTGCAAATCGGTCGTGACTTCCTCCGGCGCTTGCCGCATCCATTACTGTTTTAGCTGTAACGGTTGCAGATTTTTCCTGTCCATTCTCCTTCCAGCCAAACAAGGAAAGATCCACACCATAGGACGCATATGCCTTTTCAAATGCATCGCGGAAATCCTGATAATCCGCAACAGCACCGCTCTTATATGATGCCAGAACACGGGCATCATATACCGGCGTGCCATCCGCATCGTAAAGGATCTCACCTTCTGCATTGACTACCGCCTGGTGGAGACTAAATTCCGCGCCAGACAGCTGGACTTTCTCTCCGTGCTCATCTGTAAAGAATTTTTCAATCTCAACCTTTGTGGTATCATTCTTCATGCAGGCGATTTCAACTTCTGACTGATTACCGATCGTAACTTCCACCGGATCTGCAGTCACAAAACCTTCCGGCGTTTCAATTTCTTCCAGCAGATAATCTCCCGTCGGGATCCGCTCGAAATAGGCCGGTTCACTTCCGCTGATCCACTCCGCCGTATTCCATACTGGGTTGGAGGCAGTACTGTTTGAATCTTCCCAGACAAGCGGCGCATCCTGTGTTTTTACCAGATAATATCCCTTTGGATATTTTTCCGTATCAGCACTATATACCCGTCTGGCCGGATACAGAGCCAGTTTTGCTCCTGGAACAGAACTGTATGTATAGGAAGCAATATCGCCAGTCACCACTTCGCGTTCATATGGTTTCTCTCCTGTTTCCGGATGTTCATGGTCCATATCCAGAACCGTCATTTTGGTATCCTGCGGTGCATGGATCTTACTTACCTCAATTTTAGTTGTCCGGTCAACCATCTGAACATGCTGGAGTTCTCCCGTCTCCGCAACCGTAATACCGCTTGGCAGCCCTTTTACATAGCCTTCCGGTGCCTTTAATTCTTCCAAAATATAAGTGCCGCTTGGAAGGCGCTTTAAAACATCTGCCTGACCGTCCGTTTGGAACGTATCAAACGGATCATTTGGAGTCTTGTCGGAACTTAACCAGGTGTTTTCAAGGATGTATCCCTCACCCAACCGGTGATACAGATTTTTCCGCTCTGGTGTTTCCTCGTCCTGGGAAGCATCATACAGTTCATCATGCTCATTGATACGATACGCATTCAGATTGTATTCTTCCAGATTATCTGAATCCTGATGTCTGACAAAATCTCCATTCCGGTCATAAAGGTCCTCTCCCTTTTTATAGGTTTCAGTACTTCTCTGGTAATACACAACCAAACCATGGTCATCATAGACCGGATTGAGTTCATTTAGAAAATCACCATTATTGTCATCTACCAGGACGGAACCATTCATATCCTGATTAAAACGGTTCTGCTCAACGCTGCTCTCCTCGTGTGATCGCTCCCCATTTCCTTTCCAGGTTCCGGTAATATGGCCGGACTCCGTGTGGGTATACGATGGCTTTTCCGCATCCGAAATATCCGCTGTGGAATTATTTACCACATCAAGCGTCTCATCTTCCGTATATCCATCCTCATTTTCTCCCACCGTAGCAATGCGGGATGTCGTGATCTTATCACGGGCAATCACATTTCCGAATGCATCTTTCCTTACGTTGACCGGCCATACCAGAGTCCTTACCGTTCCGTCTGCACGATCTTCTTCGATATAAGCCATTCCCGTTTCCGGGTCAACCAAAGCATCGCGGTACCCATCCTTGTCCAGATGGTAAATCTTGGTGCCTGCCTCCACTTCGAGCTGCTTATCATTCTTATGGTATTTTACCTTTGTAAAATCTCCCTCTGTAATCTCTAAATATGGGACTCCATCCTTAAAGACATACATCGAATGCTCTATATCCGTCTTTTCAAAGTTTCTGCGGTCCCGTTCTGCATCCTCCACAGGCGTCTGCTTATGCGTTTTATCATACACATAGGTAATGAACTGGCCGTCAATATACCGCTCCTGATATGGGTCCAGGCCATCCAGATCATAATATAAGATATCTGTATCCGGCCGCTGCAATGTAACCGTAGACCATACTCCGCCGGTTGCCGAAATAGTGTTTCCGTCTTTATCAATACCGGCCGGAAAAGTCACTTCCAGTTCTTTACCCGCCTCGTCCTTTTCACGGACAAACTCTACTTTCTCTCCGGCATATCCCTGCTCGATATACATTCTGGTGATATTGTTCGTGAGATTTCTTTCAATCTTCAGTCCGTTATAAGCCTCATCTCCCTCAAATCCAGAACGTTCCACCGGGATTGCATCAAACAGTGTCATCAATGCCCCTGCTACATAACCATTTTCATCATCCGCAGTTTCAAGAGTCCTGGTAACATACCCATAGCCCGCAAATGTTCCATGGGAATAGACGATTTCCACCTTTTCTCCTGCTGCCTTGCGTTCCTCTAAATACTCCAGGGTTCCTTTCTGCCATGCATATCCCAAATATTTTCCATCCCGGTACGCGTATACCAGATCCGGATTTTTGCCAATCTCGCTGTATTTTCCATCCACACGACCGGAAATCTTGTAGCTGACCGTCTTGTCCGCCGTCGTATTGGCCTTTTCTGCATAGGATTCTTTTACCTTTTCAACCTCCAGCCGGATCGGTGTATTCTCCACATAGACCTGCGCCACGTTTACCTTGTCCTCCGGCTTATTGGCATTAGTTGTCTGGTGGTCCGCATCATCCTCATAAACGACTGCTAAGACCCGATCATCTTTTGCCCCTTCCTTATAATAAGTAATCTTGTCACTGTAAACCTCGATCGCGATTGGCTTGCTCCGCGCGTATCCGGTCGGCGGATCCACCTCCGCCAGAACATAAACACCCGCACCTAAAGGCTGCGGAAGTTCCAAATAGCCTACATTCTGGTCCTGATAAGAAGATCCCGTATCTGTCATCTCATCCCGCATCAGGCCGTCCCTGATTGTTGAATAAGTTTTAAAGGCTACGGTCTTATTCCCGTATTCATCCCCTAGAACAATCTGCTCATCCTCACTGCAGATTGGTGTACCCTCCGGTACAGTTCCACTATACAGATCACCGATGCCATTCTCTTTACCAGTGATGCGGTCAATCCACCTTGCAAACCGGCCTTTCGCGATCGGCCGGATGTCAATAGCCCCCATTGCCGTTAAAAATTCTTTTGTTCCGGTAAACTGCGTGGGTTCTGTCGTAAATTTTACTGTTCCCTGACCACTCTCACTGTCATCACGGGATGCCGCATATAGGTTGAAAAGTGCACCGTCATGAAGGATATTCTCATGGGTTTCTGAATCAATTTTTTCAATTCTAAGCTTTGCCGTAAAGAAACGGTTCACAAACTTATCATAAGCAAATCCGCGATACGTTGCCTTACCCCCAGCATCTGGTTCTTCATCCGCTACCTCTGCCTGTTCATCAGAGGACGCAACCACGCTGTATGGAACCAGCATGGCAGCATATTTCCCATCGTAAGCCGTCTGCATTCCCGCCATTGTCGCAACATGATCCCGGTACTGAATTCCCAGCCGGTTATCAGCCGTTATCTCTGCGCCCGGATATGGAACATCATCAGAAAGTCCCGCATCTTCAGACAGGGAACTATACCGGTAGTTTTCTGAAATTCCTTTTCTACCGCTCTGTCCCTCCGTCAGGTAATAGGTCACTTCGGCAGCAGAACGGTCGTTCTCCGGGTTATAATAGTTTTTCAGTGGCCGCCATGGGCTTTGCGTCAATGCAAAATAGTTACCGGCCTCTGCCCGAACCCCATTTGTGATCTCATTCAAATCAAGGCCATACTTATAAACTTCAAAATCTCCATGATGATTATGAGCCTGGATCTTATGGTCTTCCTCACCAAATCGGATCTGATATTTCTGCTCCAGCTGCTGCATGGAATCGGCCCGATCATAATTATAGAAAGAATTGAATGTTTCCGGAGTCTCCTGTGATGCATCATAAGATGCATAAACACTCGGCAATGTTACTTCCCTTGGCCGATCGATCTGATAGTGTCGGTTTTTAAAATCATTCAGTTCATCAACATGGGGCTGCTGCTCTGCCACCACATAGGTTCCGTAGGGTAAATATTTCGATAACCCATAGGCATATCCACTGTCCTTTGAAAGATCTGCATCTCCATAAATCGTATTGGCAGCCAGTGTTGTTGTATCATGATCGCTGCCTCCATTTGCCTCGCTATCCCAGCGAATTGCATAAAGCTCATCAAGATCATGCGCAAAGAACGGTTTCAAATAGTTTTCTGCCTTTATAATAGCCTGGCGAAGTGCCAGGTCATAGGTTTCTTCGCTGTATACCGTTGCTCCGGCACTGGCCTCCTTCTCTCCAGTACCTTCTCCTACCTCCTGCACAAGTTTCTTTACTTCATCATCCAGATACCAGCTGATTGCAAACTGACGCACTCGGTCAGATACCCGGGCATTGTCCAGCTGCTCTCCAGTACGATTAATGAGATTTCCGATTGGCTTATAACTTGTATAAGTCGGAGCATTATCATCCCATTTATCTCCATTTGCAACACTGATTGCATCAAAAAACTTCGCATAATTATAGCCTACAACCGTTCTTGTGCTATCTCCGTCCTCAACCAGATAGTCTGCCGTTTCCAACAGTCTTGTATAACCTGTGTTTGCCTCATCATTGATCAGGCCATTATGGTAATCATAAAGAGCCGTATTGGTGATCGCTGCATCATTGGAATTTTTAAACAGCAGATCTGTCTGATGAGGGACCTTGGTATAGATCTTGTTGACCAGCATCGGAAATGCATTATTTGCGGCAAGCTGTTCGGCCTCCGTCCGGTCAGTTCCCATACGGTCCTGCCATACAATTTCCCCATCCTCATTCCGGTACAAAGCTTCCAGGTTTGACTTCAAATAGGTTTTGAAACGGAAATTATCAAGCTTTTTCGCCGAATGATCCGATGCCCCGTTCCCTGCATGATTACCAAATAAGCGACTCCACCAGTCCTCATGGACCTCACTGTAGGAGTTCGTATTGCGGTAACTCTTCTCATCAATCGTTTTTGTAACCTTGATCTGCTGGCTGATGATCCTCTCTTCTACGCCGACAGGCAGCTTTCTGGTATTGGTTCCAGGTTGTTCTGTACCATCCTGGAAAGTATAATCCTGGCCCGGGTAATCAAGTGCCACCGATTTTACATAGGAATTTTCCTGGCCTACTAACAGGCTGCGATAATCCAGATACGCCTTGACACTTGTCCCTTTAGCCAGATAATAGGAAGCGCTGCCAACCTGGGTGCCTGCAAGTTCTCCTGATACCCCGAAATCTGCACAATCCTGCTCAGTCAATGAAACGAACCGGACCGGAAGCTTCAGCGTATACTCATAGCGTACTGCTGCCTCGTCATTATGTTCAGTTCCATAGCCATCCGTATAGCTACCATTTTGGTGGGCGATCCAGACATTATCTTCCTTTATGAGAGAGATCTCCGTCCATTTGCATTCATTTACCTCTACGGAAATCTTTTCTGTCCGCTCCACATAGGTTACTTTCGGAATTTTATTGCCATTTTGATCAAGCGGAGTTTCTCCCGTCTGGTAAAACTCTGTTTCTGTTACGACACCATTCACAATATCCCCATTCTGATCTGCCTGTACGGCCGGGGAAAGGATAGCATTAACAGTACCGTCCTCATTCTCGGAGAAATTTTTCATTTCACCGCGGGAATCATAAAGTGCATCCTCGCTGTATGCAACATAAATGGCCCTTGGCCGCAGGCTGTGGTCTGCAGGCATACTTGCTACCCGGTAAAATATCACATCCCCTGAAGAACTGTCCGCCGGAACATAAAAGAGCATCGGATAATTGGTCCGGTTTGCATATAAACCTACCGTCCAGCTGTCCGCATTTTCTTTGATATAGTCCACTCCTCCGTAATTGTAATAATCATGGGTATTGTAATAATCCAGGATTGAAACAATCAGTGAAGATAATGTAACTGCCTCTCCGTCTGTTCCTTCCTTATTGATCGTCAATGTTACAAGAGGAGAACCACATACCGTTTTATCAGCTGCGCTTCCGGCGCTGACGCCGGATATACCATAGGTATCTGTCTCACCTTCCCATACACCGCGGTCAAATACCAGCTCATCCATGCTTGAATAAGCCGTAACTCCTCCCCTTTTATAGTTTGGTGAGCTTTTTCCATTTGCGCGCAGCGCCTGCTCCACCTTGATTTTAAGCAGCGCCAAGTCTTCATCCACATCTGGTACAGATGCGAGTCTTAAAAGAAGATTATCATCGGACATTCCTGGCACAGATGCCAGGATCACATCCGTAACCTTCGCAGGATCCAAACCTTTTCGGGTCACACGGATTACATTTTTCGCAGTAAAATTCACGTTGGTCGTTTTGGTTTTCATGGATCCGTCCGGATTGTATTTCGGATATTGATGATCATTTTCCGCTACTACATACTCTGGCTGTCCAAAGATATTTTTAACCGGCACTTCATCATAAATACCGGTACCGGCCTCTACCTCTTTCGTCGTAGAAATACTGTCCTTCCGGTAAAGTTTTGCTCCCTCCGGCAGATTTCGAAATACAAGATCAAATCCAGAATCCCCTGTTTTTTCACTTTCACCCGTAAAGAACAGCTGATTGTAATCCGGATCGTCTACCTCTCCGGTCGGTTCATCACTGATCTGCTCCTCTGCGGTAAGGATTCCCACAATGCCAGCATAACCGGTCAAATCCCCTGGAACCCCTGCATTTACGTCCTGTCCCAGATTGGTTTGCTGCTGCATTCTGTTTCCGATCGATAATTCGTATCCCTCAGAGCGGGTCAATTCCTTTACATAATAATCCCCCAGAATAAGCGGCCTTCCAATCCAGCAGTTTCCATTTGCCAGCTTATAGTCTGGATAGGTTCTTACCACATCTGCATCTGCCGTATATTCATCGTATGTTTCCGCATGATCATAGAGATTTTGCGGAGATGCTGCATTCCAGCCCTGGCCGCGGTCTGCGATTTTGCCCTCTTCATAGTCATAGATCATTCCTGGTGCTTCCGTAAAAGTCATAAACGATGCATCGCCGTTTTTATCCGTTGTCGTGACTGCTACCAGATCATTTGCCATATAAACGGTTCCCGTTTTTCCATCCGGATGAATGATGTCCATCGCTGCAAACAGGCCATACACAGCACCTTCTAATGTGGCGTCTCCCTGAGAATCTCCATAGGAATCATATGCGTCATTTGCCCCATTTTCCAGATCCAGGTCCCTCTTATTGATATGGATTTCGCCCTCCGTCCGGTGGTCATAGATACGCCACATATTTCCACAGCCATCTTCATCGTTGCAGTGGCTGAAATTGTCCGCCGGTCCTGGTGTGATAAGTTCGCCTACGCTTGGTGATCCCTTGGCTGTACTGTAGGCACTATCAAACAGTTCTCTGCCAGAGCCGGAAAGCTGTGCATAAAGGGAAATGGATGGATCATCATTTCCGGACACATCCAGATCATCCTCATTTCTCTGCTTTGTAAATTCAACATATGCCACATAGGTCGCATTGGAATCTGACGCAAGATTTACCCGCTTACCGCCCAGAGCCTCTAACTCACTGATCTGTTCTTCATCCTCAATAAATTCCTCGTCATCTTCAATTTCTTCGTCAAGAAATTCTTCAGAATCAATGTCCGCCAATTCTTCCTTTTTCAGATTTTCCTCATTCTTATGATCACTATTTTCTTTTACAACATCCTGGATTTTCGTTTCTTCCTTAGGTAAACCGCTCTCCTCTTCATCAGAAACATCCTCAGAATGCTCCTCCTTTGTTTCCCTGGCCGGAACAGACTCTTTTTCTATATCACTGCCTGCAGAGCTCTCTGTAGTCTCCGCATAAACAGTCATAATGCCAAAGATTTTTTCAATGCCTTTCTCAATCCAGCTGGAAAATACCTTTTCTTCTGAAGCTTCGATTTTTACAGCTAAATTCCCACTCGCGCTGTCCAGCTCTTCAGAACTTCCATTATCCGTATCTTCCCTCTGCTGATCATCAGAAATATCTCCGTTATCTGACTCATCTTCTATTACGTCCTCGGAACCTGTTTCAGAACCATTTTTCTCAGGCTCATCTTTTGAGTCCGTATCTGACATTCCACTGTCAGGGTTCTCTATTTCAGCCTTATCCTCATTTTCATCCGAAATTCCCGTGGTATCCGAAATTTCACTGTCGGAATTCGATGAATCTTTATTATCACTGTTGTCGGAATCTGTTGTTTTATCCTCTCCATCCACCGTCTCATGATCCTGAAACTCCTCATCATCCGATATTACCGTATCCGCGGTAGATCCGCCCTGCTGCTCCGGTGCCTTTGTTTCTTCAAGCTCCATTTCTTTCTCGATCTTAAAGATTTTTGTGAAAAATGAAATGGCTTTTGAAAGAATTCCTTCTTTCTTCTCTTCCTCCAGTGCCGGAACATCCAGATCTTCTCCCATCAGTTCCGCATACTCAGACTCCGTGATGCTATGAACCATGCCCCGCTCCGCACTGCTCATGGAAGAATCTGCCTCTGGGACGGCATCTTCGGTGATCTGGATCTGATTGCTGTATTCATTCGCAAAAAATGAATTTGCACCATTTTCCGAAGAATCTGTTGTGATCACTTCGATCGGAAGATCATCATTGTGCAGGTCATGGAGAATATACCCATTGCGCGCGGTATCCTCCTGATATGTATAGCTGTATTTTAAAGCAATAAATTTATTGTATGTCGCTTCTGCATCCTGCTTACAGCCAGAATTCACATAGGAATCTTCCCCAGATGCCGAACTGGTCGGTCCTGCATTCGGAGTGCTTCCCTCCTCACCACCGCTTGATGCAATGGAAGAGATTTCTCCCTGGCTGACTTCCGACATCAGCCAATGAAAATGAACTCCCTCATAGGTTCCAGCTGATGCAGTTTCGTCGCATGCATCAAAGCATTCCAGCCAGCCACCTGCAAGTCTTCGGTTTTCTTCCTTCGCTTCATCAATTTCGTCCTGATTTGTAACCTCCCCTTCCTCATCTTCTTCCTCTTCCGGCACTTCGACAAAAGCTGGCGCAGGATGCCCATCGCAGAATGTTTTATCGTAATGGTATTTATGTTCTACGGTATTGGATGCATAACCCGCTTCATCCGTAGTAATGGTTGCCACAAACCGGTAATCATCCCATACAACTGGATTATCCAGGTATTTTGACAGATAAGTTTCATGATCTGTTCCACCATACAGTTCTACTGCACCGTCACGTTCCAGATTGACCTGGTCCTTATCATCAAAACGCTCATAAAGCCGGAAACTCGCCCCTTCCAGAGTTTCCCCCGTTTCATGATCATACTTGGTCAGCTGCGTATTATAAGTGGCTGTCCAGTCCTCCTCATGCCGATAGCAGTTAAATTCAAGGCTACCACTGCTGGATGTTCCTGACGGATACGATGGCGTATTTCCACCATTCCCGCCAAAACCTTGCTGGCCCCAGAACATTCCCGTACCAAAAACTCCCGATGCTCCCACGGACGCATAATATACACTACTGGGAAGAGCCATTTCAACATATGCCAGTCTCTGATGCTGCTGGGCCGGCACGACTCCAACTCGCGGGAATTTCTTATGCTGACCGGCACACTGCTGCAGCACCCACAACTGCAGGCACTGTTCGTATAAATCTCTGGCCGAGGAAAACGTTCCCATTGCCGTTTCATACCTTGTTCCCATTGGATCAAACTGCACATATAACGGAGTCGGGCTGTTTCCAGGATTGGTAAATGTGATCTCCGTATCCGTTTTTACATACGTCCAGCCATTTGGAATTTCAGATACATAAGAGCCAGCCTCCCCCGTCGCAGAGAATTTCAGCGGTACCGACTGGATAAACCCGGCATCTGAGCCGTCCTGCGCAAACTTAATACTCAGGGTACCATCTGCCGCTACCGCTGTTTCCGGAGTGGTATGGCCTGCCAGAGTTGCCGGAACCAGTCCACCCATTGTGGAGCCAGAGGAACTGCTGCTTAGTAACCCGGCTGTTTCCAACAATTTGTCTGCATTATCACTCCAGACCTTTACCCACGGGTACTTTGCCCTAGTGGCAGCGCTGTGTAAATATAGCTTCAAATCATCCTTTGACATAGTACGACCCATAGGCGTCAATCCAATAGATGCTGCCGCCACATTTAGCTGGTTTAACGCTTTATTGAGATCCTGACTACCGCCTTGACTTACCTCTAATGATAACAAAGCAAAAAATATCTGCCCGGCCTCTGCTTCACTCAGCGATGCATACGGGCTCACATACACATATCGGTCTGCAACTCCTAATGCATTGTTGGGTGACATTCCATCAATACAATACTGCCGAAATCCGGAATCCTTAATATAAGCCTGCATCGTATCACCATACGTTGCCGCTTCACTGGAAAGGAAAAATGCCGGAATATCATTCAATACTGGCGAGGTACTAAGAACAAACGCTAACATTCCTGCGCAAATTCGTTTTCTATTCTTCCGAAATCTTTTCATCTCTATATACTCCATTTCCTAATTGTTTATAAAAAGAAAAAAGCAAGCTACCTGATTTTGATAGCTTGCTTTTCTATATCTATTCATAAAGCACTTTGACTACTTGTAAAGCTGTTCGTATTCATCATATGACATTCCGAGCCACGCCTGTCTTTGCTCATCAGAAACATCTGGCCATATGGTGCGATAATATTCGCGCCATGATATTTCCCCATTTTCAGCCTTTTTCTGTAAATCTAACTGTTCCTGCAATTTTTGCGCTTCTTCTGATGCAAAATACTCGTTTTTATACCGGTCTCTCTCCGCCGCATAATCAACGGCCTTGCAGTTCTTCACCCCACTATTGGTTGGATCAACCACGTACCAGATTTCTCCAATCTGTACCAAACACCGCTTATGGTAGGCTGAAGACTGATATGCTTCACATCTGATGCCTACCAGCTTACAAAGCTCTGCCAGTTCATTGGAAAACTGTTCACACATCCCATGTCCGGTACGAAGAACCAGCCACCGCTCTTTACTACGATTGTATCCCGCATCCGCATCATAGACATTTCCGTGGTACGCTGCCCCAACTCTTTCAAAAGCTTTCTGGTATCTGGTGTATTCATCTGCATGGATCCAGTCAAAACTATGAAGAAATTCCTGCAAAAGTGGATATGCTTCATCCATGTAATTATTGTATGGTGTCTTATACTCTCCATGCGCATTTAGAATGCTCTGTTCCCCTTCTTCCGGAGAATTGTACCATTCTTTTAAGTAATATTCCGGATCCACAATTTCCGGATGCTGATCACTGAAAATAGAACCGCTGCCCATAACATCCGTTAAATCCGCTCCCGGTAAACATACAGTACCGGCACTAACTTCTGCTGCCATTTCTGAAGTCCCAGCGTATGCTGACATATTCATAAACATTGTTGCGGTCAAAGCCGCACACAAAATGGTTAGTCTTTTCATAAAGCTTCTCCCCTCCTTATTCTCTGTTCTATAATCACTGTATACGATCCATGATGATATGTAAACTACCAACTTAATCCAAAAGCCCTTTTGAACAAAAATCATGACTATCGAACATCAATCATAGAAACCTCTTCCCATGCTGCGGAATATGAACACTTCCAACCCGTCTGAATAAAAAAACAGGCCACCAAACGATAGCCTGTTTCTCCCATAGCCTAATTTACATGCACCATGTTTTTTAAATACTCAGCGAGCATATATAATGGAACATTAATAAGCCAGTCTTCTTTTTTATAATTTGCCATGCTGCTTCGAACCGCCATGTCTGGCTGATATTTGTCACAAAAAGCTTTCAGGCTCTTTGCACGAAGATTTTGTTCCGCTTTTACTTCAAGCGGGATGCAATCAAGATCTCCCTGCAGCATGAAATCAATTTCACCTGTTGAACGCTCTGTCGCGAAATAATAAAGCGGATATCCGGCTGCATGCAGTTCCTGCGCAACATACTGCTCTGTGAGTGCCCCTTTGAACTCTTCAAAAATCCGGTTGCCGTCAAGCAACAGTCTGGCCGATAATCCGGCCTTCGCAGTTAATAATCCCACATCGAACATGAACATCTTGAAACTGTTCATTTCCATATATGCAATAAGTGGAATGTCCGGCTTTGAGACCCTGTAGCTCCTCAAAATCAATCCTGCATCTTCGAGCCATTGTATCGCAAGTTCAAAATCCTTTGCCCGTGCTCCTTCGCGCAGTGCACCATACATGAATTTCCGGTTTTCTTTAGCCAGTTGGGAAGGAATTGAATTCCAAACCATCATAATACGTGGCACAACTTCTTTGGGAGCATGCTTGCTGAAATCCTCCTCATAGTACCGGAGAAGATTATTCTGGATCTCACGAACTTCATACAGATCATCAGTATCAATATAGGTCTGTACCACTTCTGGCATTCCGCCCACATAGTAATACTTCTTTAGCAGATCCACGTATTTTCCTGCGTAAGCGTTGATCAGCTCATAGTCCTGGGCCTTTAGTGTTTCATACAGCCCATTTTCACCAACCGCCAAAAGAAATTCACTGAAACTCATTGGACATAGTTTCAAAAAATCCACCTTTCCCACTGGAAAAGATGTTCCCTGGTGCAATGCAACACCAAACAATGAACCGGCTGCAATAATAGAATACTGTGGTGCATTTTCATAAAAATACTTTAAAGATGCCAGAGCCTTTGGTGCTTCCTGAATCTCATCAAAAATGATCAGGGTATTCTCTGCCTGAAAACTTTTTCCGTATTCTATTTTAATTGCCGACAGGATCCTCTTTAGATCAAAATCCAGCTCAAATACGTCCTTCATCACTTTATTATTATCAAAATTGATATAGACGGTATTTTCATAGAATCTGGCACCAAATTCCTTCATGATCCATGTTTTACCGACCTGTCTTGCCCCTCGTATAATCAATGGCTTTCTATTCTTTTTCTTCATCCACCGTTCCAACTTAGTAAACAGTTCTCTTTCCATAAAAGCCTCATACAAAACACATATTTTCCACACCGTCATTCTATTATAACATTTTTTCGGTGATACCAGCATTTCAATTATAATCAAGAAACGTTATTCATATTCCGCAGCATGGGAATTCTCCACACTGCATATTCTTTTGCTATCATACTATTCAATTTTCAAAGTACACACCGCACCTGCGGAAAATGAACCGTATCCCTTTGACAGCATACGATTCCCTGCATTGTTATTGCTGCTCATCCTTATTCTTTTCTTTCTCTGTCAAGCCAACTTTTCTTACATAATCCCGCATTTTTTCTTCCCTGGCATCAACTCTCTTTTTAAGAAGTTCATACAATTCAAAAAGTAATTTCCAATCCTTTCCGGACTCGTTATCTTGCTTGTTTCCCGGCTTTTCCAATGGCAGCTCCCCCTGTGTATGGTCACTTATTTTTTTGATGGTAGTGCCCTGTAACAGGGCACCACCAAAATAATAAATACACCTGGTATATTTATTTTTTCTGGATTACTCCATTCACAATCCAGATACCATCTGCATTTAACTGATATCCGTCAATTTCACAATTTCTTTTCATTGCTCCTCGGGTTCCATCAGAGACTGGGTTAAAGTAATAGCACATTCCGTCGATCCAGTACCAGCCGGTTACCATACGCCCCTGTGTACCATCCGATACCGGGTTCAAATAGTATCTGTTTCCATCGACATCTGTATACCAGCCTGTCACCATATAACCAGATTCGTCAAACCGGAACCAGTCATACTCCTGCTGGCCTTTGGTTTTATCCGCATATGGATTATAAATTGCTGCCCATTCCGATGCATAAGTACGAGTATCATCGCGGAACATCCATTTGTGCTGCTCGTTTTCTGTCCATGTTCCTCTTACAACATATTCCGGCAGACTGCTGGCAGCAGGTGTTGTGCCAGAGGAAGCTACTGTCTTTGAGCTGTGGCTTCCGCCACCGCCACCACCTCCGCCGCCACCGCTGGAGGATGAGGAATAGGTTGTCTGGTCGGATACTGTAATTTTTAATGTCACAACAGTGCTGTCTGCCCCAGTTGCATCTGTTCCGGTAATAACCGCCTGAATTATTCCAGTATACGGACTTACACATGCCTTTCTGATCCACTCCAGACTGGCATCCTGAACTGGCCGGATCGTTCCGTCCGCAGAAACCTGCAGCACAGACGGATTGGAAGAACTATAAGTAACCGGTCGTTTTTCCTGGTATGTTGTTGCAATCACCTGTTTCTCCGGCATATCGCCAAACGTATAGGTTGGAGAGTTTCTTCTTCCAGTCATCGTGAGTACCAGATCCAGTGTTTCTGTTTCCGGCATCTCAATACATCTTGCAGCATAATTTAAAACTACCGTGGTTTCGCCCACCTTCTGACCGTCAACGGTTGTTGCAACCGCTTTGATCGTCTTGGTTCCGGTATACGGTGCTACATGTTCAGCATCCTTAATCCACTGTGCATTCGGATTCGGGGTCAGAAGACCAGTCTGGGAAATACTTGCCACATCCGTATCCGATACGGACCAGGTCACCTCACGGTTATATGGCATATGTAAAGCATCTGAATTGCAATCCGGCAATACAGTGCAGCTAAGCTGTACCGGCTCAAATCCAATCCGTGTTTTCACTGCTGAATTAACATCACCCTCTTTTGTTGCCTGAAGATCAAATTTCACCTGTTTCTGTCCCATCTGAACACTTTCCGGGTGAATGACAGTTTCGTCCACTGTGACAAATTTCAATGTTACCTCGCAGTCCGCTGTCTGGTGTCCGTTCGTAGCATCCTCACTGGTAACGGTCACATGCTCTATCTGCGTTGCTGTTCCAGAAAGTTTCTCATAGGGATCCGTATCCCGTTTCTGATTATCTGCATTGATGACGTTCTGGATCCATGCAGGGTTGTCAGCACCATTCGGATCATACTTTGCTTCCACCTTCAGCTCATGCTCAAAGCTTCCCTGTGGAGTGATCTTTAAATACTGTTTTGGATTCTCATCTTCCCAACGCACATTCTGGGTAAAACTCTGGGCCGGTCTGAGACTTGCCGCCAGGATCTGCGGTTCATCTGCAAAAATGATTTCCGTCGGATTTTTCCGGTCTCCGGTGAGTTTTCTGGTAATGGTATAGGTAATATTGTTCTTATTTAATTCCACTCCCTCAACGCGGAGCGTTGTCTCATCCACAATCTTAAAATCAACCGTAACAGTCACATTTCCGTAAACAGATTTATGATCCGGTGAAGTGTCCGCATTGGTTGAAGCTGTCAGAATTGCATTTTTGCTGGTTACGGTAGCCGGGATTGCGCTTAAGTAGTTATTATCCTGCTGCGCTTTTACCGCCTTATTTAACAGGCCATTGATCCAACTGCCGGCCATATTCGGTTTGATCTTGGCAGCAGTCTCCACATAACCTGCATCGGATGCATTTACCACAAGATCGGAGTCATCAATGCTCCAGCTGTGCGTTTTATCCGTACTTGCTCCGGTATCATTGTGTACGGCATTCACCGTAACTGGATTAACATTGATTGCAGAAAGATCATTTCCGGTATAAGTTGCAAGCTGATTATTGTTGCCATCCAATACTACCGTCTGCACCGTTGGATTTTTCCGGTCCCCGGTTCGGGTCTGTACCACATGGAAGGTTACATTGGCCGGATCCATGGAAAGTTTGGAAGTGGTTCTGATGTACTCTACATTCAGCTCTGTGCTGTGCTCCGGCATTTCAAATGTATATCCTCCGCCGGTCTGATACGTCATATCCTGCGGATTTCCGTCCTCATCTGTATAGGTTGGTGGTTTTACGCCACCAGGCTCATTTTCATCCGTTACCATCTGATAAATGCTTCCATTTGTATTCTTGGCCGCGGTTGTCACATGGACTATTTCTCCCGGTCTGACTGCAGCAGAACTTTCCTTATCAATGATCCGGTAAAAACTGTTGGCACCTCCAGGATATGCCGTAAAAGTAGCCACATCCTGGTCAAATGTGCCATTGGAATTTGCCACATCAACACGGGTCACAGTTAATAAGTAGCCCTTCACCGGCTGGCCATACGTTCCCGGAGCATAATGATCAATGGAAAACGGCAGGCCATTCTCGTAATCTGCTACCGTAAAATCCCGATCCAGTCTGGTAACTACAATATTTCGGATTCCGTCTTCCAATTCTTCATAGAAATATCTGCTGGCATCATAGGTTTCATTGACCCCATTTTTCAAATAGTAGTGAACCTCATTATCATTCCAATATCCGATGTGGGCCGCATCAGTAACCGTCGTATCCGATGATTTTCCGCTTCCGACAATCGCTTTTGTCTTATTGGCTGCGGTCGTGAACCAGTACGCCAGGTTCTTCCCAGAGGTTGTGCCATATTTCATATCAACGGAATCTTTACGGGTGCCGATAAAGATGCCTTCTCTGGCTGTCCCCGCATTTGTCTTTCCGATTTCTCCAAACATGCGGGCAACAACAATTTCACCGCCTTCATAATAGCCAGTGATACCGCCAACTGCGTAGGCTCCATTTCCACCAATTGTTCCGTCCACGGACACATTGTATATGGATGTGCCGCTGCTCATTGCTCCAACGATACCTCCTACATAATATCTGCCCAGAATATTATTTCCGGTCGCAGATACACTGGTATCAACGATATAAGCATTGCTCACTTCACCGGCAATACCGCCTGTCTTACTGGTTGCACCGAGGTTCACCGTATTCACGGTTGCTGTTACATTTTCGATCGTAGCCCTGGAACCAGAACTGCTTCCGGAAATTTTTCCAGCCAGACCGCCTACCGCTGCATCAGAAGCATATCCACCAGATGATGTGTTGGCCGCAGCAGTTCCTTCAACCGTTACATCCGTGATCACGGACTCTCCTTTTATCTGACCGGCCAGAATACCAACATGGTTGTATCCATATACACGGGCATCTTCGATGGCCAGATTTTTTACAACCGCGCCATCCAGGACTCCAAAAAGGCCAACATTCTGAAGATTTTTTGAAATGTTTACAATTTTTAGGCCGCTGATCGTATGTCCGTCTCCGTCAAAAGTACCCTTAAAACTGTTGGATACATTACCGGATAACTGTGCCGCATTCTGATACCAGCCAATGGGGTTCCAGTTTCCATTGTTAATGGTAAAGGACAAATCAATATCATCTATTAACCGATAATGGGCGGAATCGTAATTACCTGTACCGGCTGCAATTGCCTGTGTCATGATCATTAGATCTTCTAAATCTTCAATCTGATACGGATTGCTCTCCGTTCCGTCTCCGGTAAGATCAAAATTCCCGTCGATCCAGTTATTCCAAAGATCTCCTACACTGCTTGCCATAACTACCGGGGCATTTGTACCCAACTGTTTTGCAATTTGTTCCTGATTTTTTTCATACCAGGAACACAGTGCACTGTAATCTTCGTTAGTATCATCCTCCATAACACCGTAAAACCAGTCCCACAGAGTTTCCTCTTCCAAATATGTAAAAAACCACTCTGAAAATGCATCACTGCCAATGTCCTTCGGCCGGCTCTCTTCAACCAGCTTTTCATTAAAGTCCTGATAATCTTCCGTGAGTTCCTGCAGTGGCATCGCAAGCGCGGTGGAAACATTGCAGGCACTGAACATCGCCGCAGTCAGCACCGCGAACAGTCTTCGATATCTACGTTTTTTCATGTCAGTTCCTCCACCTCTTCATCCAATACGGCCATATCCTCTTCTGTTTCTGAATTTACCTCGGAGGATATTCCTTCATCTGGCTGCCCGTCTTTCTCCAGGATCTTCTGATAGGATTTAAACGCTTTATAATACAGCTTATCGTGTTCTACCGCCCAAGAAAAAAATGTGTCATCCTCCACATGCTCTGCCAGCATTTCCCATAAAAAATCTTCTTTACAGTTTTTCTTAAACCATGCCGTAAATTCTTCTGTGCCGATTTCCGGCATATCTCCGGCTTCCTCTTCTGGAGCTTTTGACAGTTCTTTCTGAAGTTCATCCGTCGGTTCTGTCTCGTCCACTACCTCCTTCTCTTCAGTTTCTTCTGTGTTTTCGTCCTCCAACTCATCTTCTTTCGATTCCAGGCCCTCTGAGTCAGCATCCTCGTTTTCTGATTCATCGCTCTCATCAGATTTTTCCGAGTCCTTTACCTCTTCCTCCGACTCTTCGGGTTCTGCTTCTTCTGGATCTGATTCTTCTGTTCCTGCTTCATCCGTTTCCTTCAAACCCACGTCCTCCGGCTCTTCATGGTCTTCTTTATCCGCTTCTTCTGTCTGATCCATGTCCACCTGACTTTCCTCATCAGCAACATCTTCCGAAGCAGCCTCCCCATTCAAAGCTATCTGACCGGCAAACTGATCAGCCAGCGCGGTTGCCGGAACAGAAGCGGTAAGTGCAGCTGCCATTAAGATCACAACGCCTCGTTTCCTCATTCAAATTCCTCCTATTAATTTTCTATGATCATCCCTGCGGTACCGCAAAGGCTGGTCTTACACCAATCGAAGTAGTTACCCTTAACTCCTCGTCTGTATTGCTGCCATCCGGTTTCACTGCCTCTGGCCGGATCATTCCATTGACCAGATCCACAATATAGGCATATCCACTGTCAGCATCTGTATTCCCCATAGGAGAACGCAGCCAATATCCATTGCAGAAATTATCCGTCACTGATTCTGGATTATCCGAATCCGTATCGCCAAATTTCCAAAGATAGTTTTTATACTTTAATGCCTCTTCCACCGACAAACTAAAAAGTCTGGCTGTCAGTCTCTGATATCCAATACTATGTACAGTCAAATCCTGGTCACTTAATTCACTAAACCGCCCCTTGCCAGTACTTCCGGTAAATGCACTGTCTACACCAATCTGGCAGTTAAAGCTCTGAAAAATGCCATTTTGATGCTCACTCAGCCAGTTATGTATCTTTGAATACTTATAATCACTTTCATCACCAAAATTTACTACTGGCCCCGGATGAAATACCTGACTCATAGTGCCCGCTTCATCTGGTAAATAGGAATACTCACTCCCATAATTTGCCGGAATCACATCATCGCAAAGGAATAATGCCAGTTTCTGATGATTTTCAGATTTATCGTAATAATTGGTATCTACACACCGAAATTCATAGGTCTTCTGATCAATCACTACTTTCTGCACATCTCCCACTGACCAATAGATTGGGTCCGCGGTACCGGCATCCGGAGCACTGAGTACTACTGCCGGGCGGAGCAGCATATCATCCGTAGGTGTCACAAGGCTCGTTGAACCATCCTCATGCACAACCACAAGTTGTCCATTTTCTACGGTTCTTGTGATGTAATCACCTTCTATCTGCCCACGATATGCAAGCACCTCTTCCTTAGACAAAATTGCAGCATACGCAAGTGCGCCATCCGCATCAATCGACATCAGTGCCTGCCCTGTAATGCTGAAACAATCCGCAAATGTACCGACAAAAGCCTGGTAGGGATTAGAAAGCATATAATCAAGTGATCCATAACCTCCAAATTCACCTGCCGGTATTCCCGTGTCTGAAACGTACAGATAACCATTCTGGAAGCTTTCACTCACACAGACAAACTGCATCTGATATTCACTCTGGGATGGCCTATACGTTGCCGTGATCCGGTCTCCGCTATTCTGTTCCTCTGTACGCTTACCACACCTGTCACATAATGAGTCACCATTTTCATCCACATGCCCCAGGGCCGGTAACGTTTTTACTTCTGTCTTACTGCAGATACTGCAAACATATTTCTCTGACCCTGATGACAGGCATGTTGCTTCTGTTCGCTTCTCCAGTTTCCAGTTATGGCTGCATGTTTCTCCATATTTTTTATTCACGAGAAACACGTAAATTCTATATTCCGCTCCATCCAGCTGAATCGTATCCAGAAGATTTGTGCTGTACTCCACAGAAGTACTGTATAATTCCTTCAAAATTACCCCTGTTGCCGCACAGTCTTTCGCAATCACATAAACAGGAGTGGCAGCAGTATTCTTTATCTGCGCTGACAGGCTTCGCAGACGATAAGAACATTTGGCGTTGCTTTCACAAATAATCTGATCATCCAGAATCTCCTCTGCTTCCTTTCCATTGATTGCCGCATCCGCTTTTTTAGCCCTTTCAAGATACATTTCAAAGCGTTCCCGTTCCGATGCCTCTGGATCTTCTACATCCCCGACAGGTCCTTCATCCGAATAAGTAATATAGATTATTTTTTCACCCGGCCCATATACATTTACCCGATATGGTGAATCCTCATTCGCCAGCCATCGGTGTCCATTAACAATCAGGCTGTTCGCATATGGTATAACCAGTTCCTCACCCTCTAAAATCGTTCCACTGCGCATTGCGGATAACTGGATTTGTCGGCTCTCTTCATCTACAAAATAAACCTTCCAGGAAACCATTTCCCGCGGGTCTGTTTCCCCTGTTGCATTCTGGCCTGTATCCCCTAAAGCATTTCCATATGAAGAAAGCTCTAATTCCATCGGTTGTTTTATCGTATATCCATAAGACAGGACCGGTTCCGACATAATCACAATTCCCAAAAGCAAGAAGGCATAACGGCTCATTGATTTTCTTTTATTCATTGCAAATCTCCATCATTCAATCAATAAATTCGGTTTTTCTGAAGCAATTTCAAAAATGACATATGAATTCTTTACCCTACAGTCTTTTCAGCTTCTCTCACTGGCTAAGATCAGCCACTACGGTCTTTCCCAAAGCCAGCCGCTATAGTCGAAACTGCAGGCTATAGCAGGTGAATTACTCAATCTCATCTCCAATTCCCGTTCCCATCAATGCTGCCTCATCAGCTTCCAGTTCAATGCGATATTTTTTACAAAGGCTGTTTATTTTCTTCTGCAGATCAGCCTGAACATCTGCAATCATACTAACCAGATAGTTTTCAGAAATTGGAAGGCGCTGCATTCGTCCACTGCCAACGCGATAAGTACAGCTCAGTGAACATTCTGGATTTTTAGTACTGTTATCCAATGTTTTAAGCTGTTGGAGCAGATCGGCCACGTCTAAAAGAGCTTGCTCCTGTGCTGTATCCTTCATTATCTTTGCCATATGATTTCCTGCCTAAGTCCGCTGCCAGGCAGTCCACTTCCTCCCTTCTTATGCTTCCAGGAAATAAAAACCTGTTGCTCCAACAATCTGCCACCGCGCCTTTTCCGTGTTGAATACCGGCTCTACAAAACATCCTGGCAAAACATCTGCCTTTGAAAGCGCACTCCTTGATATCAATACTGTCCCTGTCGTAAAAACACAATGCTTCATCAGAGGCTCATCAATGCTCTGGATCATCGAAATTACTTTTTGTATGCCTTTAGCATCTTCACATATGATGGCTGCAAACGTAGATCCATTTCCTGTAGTCTCATGGATTACTGCACGCAGAGCTGTACAAAATCCCCTAACCTTTGAGTTTATATAATACGAATGATCTTTTTCGGTTACGATCCTCTCATTCGTATAAAAATTGACCGCGAAGATTACCAGGCGAGTGGGCATAACCCCTTCTTTCTTAAAATCAATAATTGCCGGTAATTCATCTATCCCTTTCACATTCTTCAGACGATAGGAAAAAATATATTTTGACATGTACTTCTGTTTCAGAAAAACCGCCGCAAGTAACCCAGCATTGGCCCGCTCAATCTTCGTCATTTCATTAAGCCATATTGTTTTTGAATCAAATCTTAATTGCTGATCCGCCTCCAGCATGGTCCGAAAAGCGTATGTTGCATGGGCGGTAAGCGAATAAATCTGCCGGGTTTGGTGTGCTTCTGATTTTGCGCTCTTCAAATATGCATATACGGTTTCATTGATTTGAAACTTTTCAACAATAACCAAACCACTCATTGCCAACGTATCAAGACGTTCTTTCAAGGAACGCCGATCCAACTTCGGAATACAACGCGCCGGCCGCTTTTCTTCCCTAGCCTTTCGTTCTTCCTTTTCCCGTTCTGCCACCAGTACTGTACAGATTGATAACAGATCCGCATGCCCGAGCATTCGGATCACACGTAAAATATACATATCAGAAACGGTAAATGCTTTCTTTACCAGTAACGCCTGCATTTCCGCTAATGACTGCGGATTTGTAACGCCCGCGACCTCAAATTTCATTTTGCTGGGATCCCATATAGAATAAGGAGATGGAAGGATCAACTCAGGCTTCAAATCCTCCAAAATCTGCTTTGCCAGCACCTGTGTATCATGTTCTAATGCCACGTTTCCCCCTACTTTCTTTTCACATAATCCGATTTATGAAACCATGGAGATACAAAAAATAACAACAATTTTAATAATTTAATCAACAATATTCAAAAATAAGCGGAATTATTAATAGTCTCACAGTCAAAAACTTGTATCTGCGTTGTTTTTAAGAAAAAATAATTGTAAAATAATGTCATAAATCGGATTATGTCACTATTTTAATGTTTCGACATCAGGTGGCATATTCAGGTTAGGCATTTTATCCAAAAAACAACCATTATAAAATCAAAAAAAAGCAAAACTTCCATTCATTTATTTTCTGAACAAGAAGTTTTGCTTTTGTGTTCTTTGACTCAAACGCACGTTCGCTATATAATCGGATTGTCCAATTTAAACGGAATGCGCATGAATGGAGTAATGTGATGAATACAGCCAGTCCCACTACTGTTGATATTAAAAAAACCTTATTGCACTATATAAAAGCTGAATTTAAAGAAAAAGATCTCGACATGCTGAAGTCCTTACTTGGCAGCATTTACACAGAATTAACGAATTCAACGGATATTCTGCCCCACTTAGAAAATCCTGATTTTTCACCGGCCCCACTAGATTGCAGTGACAGAATAGCTTCAGATACGATTACCAACTCGCCCGCTTTCTCTCCGGATGTATTGAAACTTTATCAGGACTTTTTAATAGCAAATGAACGCTCCAAAAATACAATCAGCAAATACATTTCTGATGTTGCCGGCTTCATAACATTTCTGTCCGGCGCAGAAATTTCGAAAGAGCAATGCGTGGATTATAAAAAATATCTATTAAGACAAAACTATGCCGTTTCCACGGTAAATTCAAAATTGTGCTCCATTCATTCTTTTCTGACCTTTTTGGATCGCGCTGATTGTTTTGTTCAATTAGAAAAAGTTCAAAAGAAAGAATTAAAAGCTACCTATGCAATTCTTACCCCGGAAGATTACCACAAACTCTTGGAGGAAAGCAGTCGCCCACAAAAAAGAAAAGTTAATCTGATGATCCGCGCCTTCGGACAAACTGGTATTCGTGTTTCAGAATTGCAGTTTATTACCGTTGAATCTATACAGCAACAGGAAATTACAATTAGAAATAAGAATAAAAATAGAAAAGTTCCACTAATCCGGGAACTTCAGGAAATGCTCAATGATTATGTCATAGAAAAAGATATCCTATCAGGACCTATTTTCACCGATAAAAATAAAAAACCATTGGAACGGCAAAATATTTATAATATGATTCAGACCATTGCTGCCAATGCCGGCATTGACAAAAGAAAGGCACATCCCCATGCCCTTCGCCACTTTTTTGCCAAATCCTTTTATGACAAGACGCATGACTTGGTCATGCTCTCAAATATCTTGGGCCATTCCGATATCACCACTACAAAAAACTATGTTACCGGTACATTTGAAGAATTATGCAATGAAATGGAAGAAATAGGTATATTATAATTTCACAATCCACCGTTTGCATTGAGGGCAGCTCTGAGAAATAGTTGCCCTCTTCATCGTCCAGCCTACCAATTTTATTTTTTCCCCACACCATATAATTTCACTATTTATTTTTTCAAAAAATGATACCTCACTACATAAATCAGGTATCAATTTCCCCGTTAAAAAACTGGGTTTTACTTGATTCTGCTGTATGTCTGGAATGCCACAACCCCAAATTTTTTCCCCATCTGGGACAGCATAAAAATTTGGGGTTGTTTTCTTCAAAAGTAAGGTATCATTTTCACACTGCAAGTAAGGTATCATTTCTCCTACATCTATTGTCTTTTCACCGGCTGGAATGGAGCAGTCAATTCGTCTATTATTTCTTTTTCCTGCTTAATCCTATTCCTAATATAGAGTGTGGCTCTTGCGTCTTCCAAGGAATCATGCGCTTTATAGTTATATCCAAAACGTGCGGCGGCGGCTTCTAATGTCTGCCATCGTCGGGTTCCATACCGCTTATCATAATTCCCACAAATTTCAGCAAAATCAAGCATCACATCTTCTAATTCAATATCCGCATTTGGTTCAATGCCTATATAGTATAAAAATCCGAGATCGAAATCACAATTATATGCGATCCATGTTTTCCCTGATGCAAAAACACCTTTTATCTTCCCTACTAATTCTCTAATGGTCCTACAGTTTTTTACCCGTTCTGGTGTAATGCCATTCACCAGTTCTGCTTCTGGCCATGACCTAATCAGTTCTGGTCGGACATACTCATTAAGAAGTAAATCCCCATTCCCATCAACAGCACTGACCTGCAAAATTTCATTATCGTTACTGTTCAGCCCCGTAGTCTCCAGATCAAACACAACAATTCCAGATGGATTATCACATGGTTCTGAATCTACTTTCAGTGCATACTCTCGCAATTCGCAGAAGTATGTATAAATTTTTAAATGATCGGCTTCTCTTTCCCGAATCCATTTTTCTTTGCATGCACTGCAACAAAACTGACCCAGTAAGGATTTGCTTCCCACAAATCGCATGGCCCAATATGGCGACCTGTAATTATATGTTTCTTCCAACTTTTTACAGCCACCGTTCTCTTCAAAAATCTTCTGTTCATCTTTATTAGAAAAATACCTGCACTCTGCATGCTCATCCAGAAAAGTCTGTAATCCCTTCTGGTCATTGCCCTCGTAGCTTAGTGCCTCATTTAAAATCAGTATCGGGGCCCCACACTGATCGCACATTCCATGATTCCAATAATAATAAAGCTGATATTTCGATTTTTCCTCGTTCACCCGTTCTACCTTCTCTCTGTACTTTCCGGGCAGTTTTTCATAGCCATTAATACCATTTTTTCCATAGACTGAGAAAATCTTTCATCATCTGCATCGGTTCGCTTTCTCGGCCCCTTTATATGATTTTTCTGGCTGCTCCGCCGCGCTTTTTTGTTCAAGTGCCGCTCCATTAACATCTGGTCAATATTTTCATCTGTATACCATTTGCCAGACTGATGAATCGCATAAGCCCCTTTTCCGAGAGCCATAGCTGCTACCCCATAATCCTGCGACACCACAATATCTCCCTTACGACAAAGGCTGATCAGCTTATAATCTACAGCATCCGCGCCGGCTCCAACAACCACTACCTCACTATAATCAGAATACAATACATGATTTGTATCACATAGTAGCGTTACCGCTACCCCATATTTTCTCGCAACTGCTTCCACAATGGAAACCACCGGACAAGCATCTGCATCTACAAAAATCTGCATAGCACCACCCTTTTATCTCGTGTAATATACGGATTATACCACAAGTATATCACATGCACGAAAAATAGGTATAACCAGACATCCAATTATCAAATAAAGAGTACTCCTAAATCATATTTTAGGAAATTGCATGTTGTTTCACGAAGCAAATATGATATGATTATCCTACAGACATGCACGGAGGATAGATTATGGGGAAAATCGCTTCAGAAACGGCAGAATTATTAAAAGAAATCATACTGAGTTGTTCCGCAGAAGATATACTTCCAGAAGAGTTGGATAATTTTATAGATTTTTTAGCCAATGTTTCAGACAGTAACGCAAGTGAGCCTCAAGCTATTGATAAAACCGGCGCAGAGGTTCTCTTTCTAACATCCTTCCTGACAGAAGAACTGGAAAAAGATTTTCCTGAAATAGAAGCAGATTTCATCTTTCGTAGCCGCAACAAACTACCTCAGTTCGGACGAGATGCCATTCCTCTGGTTAATTTACTTAACTGCTCCAGTATCCTCGACAATCACCAGCAAAGGGTCCTTGCTTCAATCTTATCCGGCGCTCATAGTGGGGATTCCTATTGTACAGAACTCCTGAAGAGTATGTACAAAATTTATTACAAAAAGGAATATTCTCAGCTTAAACGATACCCCAAGCTCACAAGCCGTAATTTAACTGACTTGTGCGCCCTGGAATACCCTCCTTATGAGGATATGCCCTTGGATACTGAAAAATTAGCACGAATACTGACCATAGCTCCATTCTTTCAAATTTCCTGCGACCCAGATTGTGACATCTTCTATTCAGACCTTACCTACGAGATGGAACAATATCTGGAGGATCCCACGGATATTAATCATATCAGTATTGGTCCAGAAGATATCTCCAGTACAATAAAGCACTATGGTTCCGCGCTCAAAATGCTGGCAGATAAGCAGGAAAGGGATGAGCTCTCCAACAGTTTAAAACTTGCGCGGGAAATAATCAAAATAAGCGGTCTTTCTCCAAAAACTTTAGGCCTATGCGGTGACGGAGCCTTCAATGCCTATAATATGGCTCTGATCACAAAAACAATCCAATTGCCAAACTATGATTTCGAACAGCTGCAAGCTTATATGATGATCTGTGATCTGGCAAGATATCTGGGTGTAACATTAGGATTTATCCAGGCCCAAACACAGGAATATTTTTTTCAGACCTTCCCAAAAGAGAAAAACTTAAAAGTTTTGCAGCCCCTCAAAAAGATACCATTAGATAATAATTCATCAGATAAAAAAGAAGAGATATCCCGGCAGCAGGAAACACCAGCACCGATGGTATCTTCTTTCAAATCAGAAACTGAACTATCTGAATTAAAGATACGTTTACGGGATGCAATTTCCATAGGTTCACACTTTCAGGAACAATACAAAGAAGAAAAACATTCACGGGAAGAGTTAGAAAAAAAGCTTAAAGAATATGATGCAATGAAACAGGAGCTCGCAGCTCTGCGGGAATTCGTTTATAACAGCACTGAGGACACTCCTCCGGTTGTAAATATTCCAATTTCAGAAATGAAAAAAGCCATTGCAACGAAACGGATCACGATTGTAGGCGGTAATGAAAACTGGGTCAAAAAGCTTAGACAGGAATTCCCAAACTGGAAATTTGTCAGTGCATCCGTATCAAACACCGTAGATAATATGTCCATTTTAAAGGCAGAACGGGTTATCCTCTTTACGGATACGCTTGGCCACAGCAATTATTACAAATTCATGCAAACGATCCAATCCCACCATATCCCGTTCAGCTTTTTGCATGGCGTTAATATTGAGCGGAACATCATTCAAATCTATGACGATATATTTGAAAAAAGATAGGAATATAATTGCAAAAAACACTTTCTCAGCACTGTTTCTAAAATTTTTAGACTAAAAAAGCTCCTCCTGTAAAGGAAGAGCTTTCTTAGGTTAATGAGTACACACTTGTGCGTATTTTATGATGTCAGAATTGTGTGCTTGTTAATTATTATACAATACTTTGCCCGATATGACCAGTGCAAAACCTGCTTTTTACATTATCAATTCTTATAGTCGATAGCCCATTTATTATATTCTTTCTTCACAATATACCAAAGGCTCTTTCCCATTAATATAACTGAGAAAGAGCCTTCTAAATTGGTTGCATACACATAATTTTTTTGCCTTTCGGCGGGGAGCAAAATGCGTATACATGGTTATTATAGAATATTTTCTGGCAAAGAACCACTAAAAATTTCCATATACCCTATTTTACTGTTCCTGTCCATACACATCAATCTGGCAGCTCTTCATTGTTTCCAGCGCTGCATTATGCTTTTCTGGTGTGACACCAGCGCAGCAGCGTGTATCCACTGAAATTGCTGCCTCCGGATACCTGGCCTTCAGAATGAGCGCATTAGAAACAACACAAATATCCGTGCATACTCCAACCAGTTCAATCTCATCTTTTGATCCAAAGCCCTCCCAGTTAAGCCAGCCAAAGGTCGGCTTATTTACATATTCGCAGTTTTTCACTTCCAGTCCCGGTACGATCTGCCAGCCTTCCGTTCCATTGATACAGTGTTTCACTGGTAACTTTTTCCCCTCCGGCGTATCCAGATAATTCTCCTCATGAGTATCTCTGGTAAAAATTATCCGATCCCCGCGGTCCGCATACTCTTTTACTTTTGCCTGCACATTGGGAACAATTGCCTGCGCTTCCTTGTTGCCAAGCGTTCCTGTCACAAAATCGTTCTGCATATCGATCACGATCAATACCTTACCCATTCCTCATTCCTCCTGCTTTCCTAAAATATGTATTCCTCTGCTACAGTCAGAGTACTTCTACCTCTGATGAAAATTCGCATCTCCACCGAATGCGTTTTCTTTCATTATACTACCGATTCCTAATTAGCAAAAGAAAAAAGAGGATGCCCCTAAAGCATTCCTCTTCCGTTTCTATCAAGCTCTACTTTTCAATCCACCCTATAAAAGTATTAATCTTTTCAATATCCGATTCATTCATAGTCCGTAATTTTTCGCACACTTTTCTGTACGTGGTTTCTTCATCGTCCAGGGGTGCGAAAAACTCTGCCGGTGTCATATCCAAATAAGCAATTATTTTAAACAGCTCCTTCAGAGACGGTAGGGCCGCTCCGCTGGTTATGCCGCGTATATATGATCCACTTTTATCCAAATCCAGACTCATTTTGTGCTCGGAAATATTTTTACTAAGCCTCAGTTCTGTAATCCGTCTACGAACAAAGTCTTCTTGCTGCGCATTGGCCATTTTCCCACCTCCCATTTCAATTATTTTAGTATGAATTTGAAGATGGCGTTGGTTATAAAATTATCAATTTACATTTAATATATTGTAATTCTAATGATTTTATTATCAATATATAATTTTAATTCATATTAGCAATATCAATGCACAGCATTTTTCAAATTGAGGTATATCTATTGGTGATGTACTGGCAATCAGACGCTGGGAAACACTACAAAAAAAAGACCCAGGCACGATCATCACTGATCTCTGCCTGGGTTTCTTCCTATTATAATATAATCAATTTTGCCATAGTCTGGATAAACAGATTTCTCTCGTTTCCAAAAGATATTTTTGTTCTGTTCATCGCCTCTATTAATATCGCCATTACCGTATCCAAACGCTCTTCCGGTAACTTCCGATAGGCCCGTATTCCCCGCATCTGCTTTTCCGTAAGTCCTAAAAAAGTCAGGATTTCTTTTTCCGGCATTTCTGATAGCAACAGTGCTTTTTTCGCAATCCGGTAATTCCGCAGAAGCATTCCATAAAGCATGAGGCTGTTATTCCCATGATCAAACAACTCCACCGCAAGCTTCATACCTTCCATAGGATCAAATAAAAGCTTTGATGCCAGTTCCCAGCTTTTTCCTACTGCTGCAGGAACAACCTGGTCGATGATTTCTTTGCTGACTCCAGTTTCCAGGGATGCAAACACAATCTGTTTGATGAAAATAGCAATCTGGTAAAGATCTATCGTCTCATCTTTGCCGTCCCTTCGTTCCTGATATGCATAAGCACTTCTGTCAATGAAATATCGCAGCATCGGCTCCGTTATTGGACAATCCAAGGACTGAAATGCCTTTTTGATCCAGCACTGATAAGCCTTTTCGCTCAGTTTATCACAGAAAATCCCAGATTTTCTTTTCCATGCATTCCAAAACTTACTGTTATCAAGCCTTTCTGTCCGAATGATCAGACAGGATTCTTCCGGACATTCTTCCATCAAATGCAGAAGTTCCTTCTTCTCTTTTTTCACATCTCCTACCTTATAGACAGCACACGGTACACCAAAGAATGATATGCTCTGTAAAAATTCTTTCATCCCATCCATGGTATCAAATGTCTGCACATAATATGCTGTATTTTCCGTCAGCTTCCGTACCTCATGATCAATGCGGTACGGTTCATTCCCGTATACAATTTTCACCATTTTCTCCACCAGCTTTCTCAGTAATTCTAACCCAATGAAACGAAGACACTACCTCATGGAATTGTACTACAACCGCAGCATCTCTGTTCCATGTCCGAATTATTGGAAAATTCCTCAATGTTCCCTTTTTTCTTCCCATACAACATCTGCAGAAATGGAATAAGATTCCATGACAGAAAACCAATCCCGTATGTGATTTCCACATACCCATCACAAAATCCAGTTTCTGAAGGATATATCATAATGAAAAAATCTGCAAATGAAATTATAAAATAATCCAGTTCCAAAAAAATATCTGACTCAGAAAGAAGGGGTGCATTTTCTCCTTTTATGAGCACAATGACAAATTCTCGCTCTTCTTCATAAAAGTCACACCTGAAATCATCAAATGCCCTGTAAAATGCAGCCTTCTGGTCCCTGGATAATATATGATCCAGATCCTCCAATTCAGAAAACTCCAATAATTCAAACCCTAGTGCCTGCATAATGGCGTCAATCGTTTTTTTCCTCTGTCCGTCTGCCACTTCCAGTCCCTCAGAGCATTCATCACTGACAATACACAGAAGATTTTCAACTGGCACATCTTCCATCCGTAGTTCTGCAGTCTCATACTCGCAGGTTAGAATACCTGCTTTGATCAGCCGGTTTACTAAATGACTGACCCACATCTGATAATGCGGATAATACCTTGCAGATCTGCCCATGTTGGAATTTGCATACGCATATGCCTCCTCTTCACTGCAACCGCCCTGTTGAAAATAGTCCATCTGATCCAGATAACTCCACGGACAAAAAGCACCTTCTATCCTCTTCATGAGCCAAATCACCTGTTTTAATATTTCCACAAGCGCGCCTCCTTTAGTCGATAACACATTTCCAATTTTGTTTCGATCCGGCATGCTTTCCAGGCCGGCTCATATTCTTTGTATGTACCATAGGAGATGTAAAAGCCTCCTCCTTCAAACACATTACCAAATACATTCAGCCCTCTTTGATCGATCTGTTGGCCACTTTGAAGCACCAGCATAAGATATGGCTTATCCTGATCATATAGTTTCAGTAAATTGCAGTACTGTTCATACTTCATTCTGCAATTACCCAGAATAGGTTTCAGAATCTGCTCTGCAGATGTTGTAACTCCGCAATAAACAACCTGATATCCTATTTTCTCGATCAGATACCGATAAGCTTTCGAGAAACTGTCATAATACTCATATGCATTTTGTGGGAACTGCTCTTCCACAAATTCATATGCCCATGCATATCGGAACAATATATATTCGCAAAAGCGTTCCCTACAATTACTCAGATTTAACACACTCCTCCCGCCTTTCCTAACACATAAAGGACTATCCCACATAAGTCACATACCGGTGATACTGGAAACATGTCCTCCCAGCCAGTGTTCTCTTCGGGATTGTATAACCAGTAGGAATGATCAGCAATCTGAATAAAGTCTGTCCCCGCCGAATAACAAACACTTAAAGACCGGCAAAACAGATCATATGCTTCAAATGCGATTTCAGAAAGTCTCCGGTCCTTGCTTTTTTCGTACCAGCTTATTACCTGCTCCACAACGTCCAAAGTAAGCACCGTAGTTCCACATTCCCCCAGGCATTCTTTCAATTCTGCCCTTACTTCTTCCGGAAAAAGTTCCAGAGTCTCTGTATCATCCTCACAGACAGAGACTACCTCGGTGAACCCTGTAATCCCAGGATATGGAGTTTCTATACAAAAGAGTACTTCTTCATTCTCACTGAGAAATTCATCTTCATCGTCTGACTCAATCCATTCAATTGATAAATCATAAACTTCTCCCATCTCGATCCCATATTCCCGGAGAATACGTTGTACCGCTGATTGCAAAAGTTCCATTTTCATGCAGTTATCCCGGAAAGAATAATCAAAGCATTTTTCATACTTCATTAAACGCTTGGCATAGGTAATAATCTTACGCAATTCTTCCGGATAATCAAAGAGCTGCTGATAACGCTCCTCATTTACAATCTTCAAAGAATATTCCCCTTTCCGCTCCCACATTTACCGGAATAGCATTTCCCTTAAACATATCAAAATAAACTATTTTATATGGAAGGAAACCGTTTCTTAAAATTCCGAGAGTAGCTGATAAAGCCAGCATTGCTGCAGCCATATTGGTAAACCGGTGCTGCGGTGAAGACTGATTGATCACCCCGCAGCTTAATTCACTTGCCCGCTTTTCCCGGCTTCGCATGATTTCCGGAAAATAGTACGGCCTGGAAGGTGACAGCATCTTTCCATTTCTTTTTACTGCAGCTACAACTTCACCCGTATGAAATTCATTTGCCGCATCAATCCAGATACCAGTAGGCGTCTGCCGGAACCATTTTTCCATTTCCTGTCTGGCCCGGTGATTATCCACTGATCCGATCAGAATTGGAACCGTGCGTCTATAATAAGCTCCCGACATCTGTTTAAAGACCACTTTTAACTGCTCCGCGGAATCAATATACATTGGATATGCTCTTACTTCGATCCCATAGTGTTCTTTAAGAGCTTGTGCCAGTACTATTGCCTTATGCTGTCCAACATCCTCTTTCAGGAAATTCTGCCGATCAAGGTTCTTCTGCTCCACCCGGTCTCCATCGATTATGGATAATGCATAGGAGTCGCATTCTTCCTTTATTAAGGCCGAAAGGATCGCCCCTAATTCCTTCAAAAAGTAAGAACCAGTCCCACCAGTTCCAACCACAACAAGTTGGTAGTGAAACTTTTCTGTTTTTCTCTGGCCCAGAGGAAGATCCAATCTCTGATCATTATTCAGCTGCGATCCTACTTTTGCCATTTTTTCATTAATACAAAATGTTCCACACTCAGCCTGTCCTTCTTCATAGACGGCCACGATCTTTGACATGGCAAGATTCACCAAAAACATTCTTTCCAGGTGCTTCCAGACAAAATCCGTGCTCTTTTCTTCGGTGTTTGAAGAGAATGATTCCTCACCACTTCCGTCATCCACATACAGTTTTGCATCCCCGAATTTCAGACACAGTTTCCTTTTTCCGGTCAGTTTTTTCCATTCGGTCTGGTAATTCCCCGAAATGTTTCCTTCGCTGCAATCAATCATAATTACATAATCCCGTTTGGAAATCTGCAGTACTGGACTGTCTGCGGAAAAATCTCCAGGGACAGCCGTTACCCTATACTCATACTGCTCTTTCAAAAGTTCTGATAATAAAAGCGCTCTGTTCTGACCGATATCTTCCCGGATATATACCGCGCCAAGATCCTCCTCCCTGACGGAATCCGGATCAAAAACCGTAATATCCGTCCGGATCAAGGAGTCCCGTTTCATATGAAGATAAGCAATCATTTCTTTTAAAAAGAAGGAGCCGGTCAAACCAGCTCCTATCACAATGACCTGCAGGTCAATACGCATGTTTCTTTCTCCTTCCCCTGTTTACCATAAATTCTGGCAGTTTTAACACATCTGGCAGTTCCTTCGTCCTTTCTTCAGATTCCAGAACGTATTGTATAAGAAGCGCTTCCTGGCGCTTCTGGATCCTTCTGGCCGCTGCACGCTGCCGGTATCTCTTTTCCCTTGTAAGACAGCTATACCCTTTCACCAGACATAGTCTAATCAGCTTCATCACACTATGCAGCAATAAGGATATAACAGCCACAATGAAAAATGCTTCAATAAGCACCAGAATACCAATCCCTATGATAAAAAGACTGCTATCCTCTAACAGTGCAATTTCCGTTCCTGTAAGATAGCTTCTCTCTGACTTTGCATTCAGGGACTCCTGCATTGTCATTTCACTTTGCATCGCCCGAAATGCCCAGCCAAACAGAAACCGACCATACTCCTCCAATTTTTCTATCATAAACATACCCTCTCAATTATAATAATGCGACCAGCTGATCAGCATAACCACATCCACACAGCAAAGGATCTCCTTTCTTCCAGATAAGCTCCTCTTCTGAGATCAGAAAATGATGATCCTGCGGCCAGTAATCTTTCTGCAGGCCGCGGTCAATAGAATACACATGGAAAATACCTTCAAAAAATCGTGCCATTTCATACGACGGAACATAAATGGCCTTTGTCCTTTCCTGGCCCACCAGTACTACATAGTGGCTTCCATTTCCAATGCTCTTATTGTAGACCTGATGAAACCAGCCCAAAACCCAGGACTGCCGGTCCTCTCCAGAATCATACACAACAGCCTTCATCTGATCATCCGTAAGAAAAATCTGCTTATCTGCCCCAAGTACAGCCCGGTAAACCATCTTGTCATCGCCGCAGGATACCACGCCATAAAGTCCAGGAAATTTTTCATCCTCATTATCTGTGGCAGAGAAAAAGGCCGGGATCCTGCCATGGGAATGAAATTCCCCAACTTTTACCAAGCCTGAAGCTTCATAGCACTCCAAATAAGGCTCCCGTTCTGCTTCAACGGATGCGTGATATACCTGTTGGAATGGAACATACCATTTAAAGTTGTTTTTTTCAGGATCATAAAAAAGATGCACCGCTACTTCGCTGTCACAGTTTTCGCAAAAAAACCGTGATATAGATAACCAGTAAGAAATATCCACCTTTTCAAGTTTCCAGATAAAAACTTTCTGATCACTTTCCAGCGAGCTTCCGCAGTAAAAGCATGGATGGTTCAAAATATCATAGATTTCTCCCTGATACATCACCCGTTGTCTTCCGATGGAAAGCTGCATTTTATCCAGAACTTCCTTATCATCCGCACCTTTTTTGCTTCCCTTTGTTCCCACATACAGAATGTTCTTATCTTTTCCGAGCCAGGTAAATACTGCACCGGCCAGCCGGTATTCCAGATGTCCTTTTGCATCCAGGAAATTCAGCAAATCTTCTTCCGTGACAGACTTTTTACCACCAAAATCCTCAGAAGATAAGTCATATGAGGTAAACATCAGGGATAACTTAACTCCATCGATGGCATACTTTGTCACTTTAACCGTACCGGTATTGGATACACCAGCATACTTCGGGCCAAGGTAATATTTTTCGCCACACGGGTACAGATCATATAAGGTTCCATATCCGTCGAGCTCCTTGAGCTGTTCTTCGAGTGTCTCTGCCTCTTCACTGATTCCAATGGTAAGCTCTTCCCCTGCTTTCAGTACCGTGATTGCTTCTGTATCTTCAAACGGTACCGTGATTGCGGAAGATTCTGCCGGAAGGAGCACAATATTGTTTTCAGTTTTAAATAAAGTAAGCTTTAACCCGCTAAGGCCCTTGCCCTTTAACACATACTCAAACAGATTTGTAAGATCCACTTCTCCCGTTAATGCCGTAATATCCACTTCTTCCGCTCCAAAGAACACCCGCATTCCGTCAACCGACAAGGTTCCTTTTTCCACTCCTTCATGATTTTTCGGTCTGCACAAATAGGTATCAGCTTTCTTTGAAACATCACAGATTGCAAAGAAGGGGCCTTGATCTGCCAGAAACTGTTTTACTTCTTCCTCGGTCCCCTCTCCCTCCGTCATCACCAGATCACCAGCAATGCTCTTTAACGTAAGGGGCAGTTTGTAAACCGTTTTTGGCGCTGATTTTTTCTTCGGCTTTTCTTCCTTCTTCTTTCTTGGGGCCTCTTTCTTCTTTGCCTCCGCCTTCAACTCATTAAATTCCTCAAAATCAAAAAAACTCATCTGCATAATCTATTTTCCTCCTCTTATTGCAACGCTTAAGTTACTTAATTGATTTCCATTTTCCATCAGCCATTCCTGCGGAAACACCTCCATTTTCTTAAGTGCTTCCAAAAGTCCGGATTGTTCTCTAAATTCCGGATGGTCCGCGATACGGTTATGATACAGATCATTATTGGTTTCAGCATCAAAAAATGCCTGGATCAGCTTTTCTGTATCCTTGATAGTGGCCACCTTTGGAAATACCGTATTTCCCCAACAGATTTTCCCATCGTCATACACATTTCCAAATGGGTAATAACACAATCTGCTGGCCGGCCCGATCATCCCAGATGCATCCTGCTTTAAGGCAAAACAAAAAGAGGTGGATAACTTCCCCTCTCTTACCTGAAACAGAAACACCAGATCTGGAAACACCACCTGCTTTGGCACTCCAAACAGATAAATGACCCCCAGATGTTCCGAAACCGTGATGAGAACATCAAAACTCTGTTCCTTATTCTGAATCAATGTTCCATCATAAAAACCTTTTGGCACCGGCCCGATTGCAACGCAGCGCTCCTGCTCCGCTTCAATCGTACTCATCGCCCTGATAAAATCAGCCATCGTAACCGTTTTTTGAACAGCACTGCCATCGCCGAAGGAAAACTCCACTCGAACTTTTGCAAATGTCTCTTCCTCGCTGGCTGCTTTCCATTTTACAATATTGCTCACATTGCCCCTCCTTTTACAACATTCTCCGACGCTTTACTACAGGACAGAGTTCAATCTGCTCCAAAAAGCTTTGTACCAGCGTTTCCGAATTGTACCGTGTCTGATAAGCCCATACTCCGGCATCCAGAACATCAAACAATTCTTCAATCGGAATTTCTCTGGTAATCGGGCTCTCCGGTGAAAAAAATGCCTCTTCATTCCTGCGTTCTTTTTGCTCTTTTTCATTCCATCGCTCTTCATAGAGCAATTCATACATCCGCTCAACCTCGGACATATTTTCTTCTCTCCTTTCCTGGTTCGTCTATAAAATAAAAAAAGCCAATGCACGCTCATGCATTGACTAAAAAAATAGACTACCCCTTTTCAATGATCCGCAAGATCTCACCCATAGCCAGAGGCCACTATCATCGAAAGAAATAATCTTGGTTTGATTATAGCATTGATGGCCCTAATTAACAAGGAACATTTCATATTGCCGGAAGCGGCATTATTATAAATAGGAAATAATTGCATAAAAAATACAGATCAAGTTATAATTTTCTTGCAACTTTTTCTTCTCTTTATCCGTCTAATATATGAAAACAAAAAGAAAGGAAAATATGTAATGATCCATTCTAGCGCGCGGGATTCAATTACCATACAGACCGAACAGGTCCTGATTGAAAAATATGACCGGCTATACCGGTTAGCTTACAGTTATGTTCACAACGAAGATGATGCCCTGGATATTGTTCAGGAAAGTGCCTGCAAAGCCATATGCCAGTGCAATTCCTTAAAAGATCCTACGAAGCTTTATGCCTGGATCTGCCGAATTGTGGTTAACACCACAATGGATCTTTTAAGAAGCAGAAAAAAAGAGGATCTCCCTGGAGAACTTCCAGAACAGGCGTCTGAAGATGTTTACCAGGAAACCGATTTAAAAAATGCCCTAGAGAGCCTGGAACCACAAAACCGCACGATTGTTATCCTGCGGTATTGCGAAGACATGAAACTGGAAGATATTGCACTGGCTGTCAATGAAAATCTGAATACTGTAAAAACCAGGCTTTACCGTTCTTTAAAAAAGCTGCGTATCAACCTTGAAGCACCTGACACCAACTGATCAGAAAGGAGTTCCTACTATGAAAGAAACCAATCACACACTTGATGATTTAAAACAGGAATATGAACAGATCCCCGTTTCTCCACATGCCAAAGAACGTATTTTAGCCGGAATTGCACAGGGCAAAGCATCTGTTAAGGAACAGGAAAATTCTGCAAATGCCAAAAATAGGAAAAAGAAATCACGCCTCATTCATATTTTACAAAACACCGGTGCAACTGCTGCGGCAGCCATGGCCGCGCTGGTAATCCTTACAAACGTGAACCCTACCATTGCAAATGCCATGGAAAACGTTCCTATCCTTGGCCCAATTTCCAAAATCGTTACCTTCCGGACTTATGAAAACCAGACAAATCACTTTGAAGCTAAAGTGGACATCCCAGAAATAGAGTCTGCACCGGCAGAGGTCAACCAGAGCATCGAAGAATATGCCAATGCCCTAATCACCCAGTATGAAAGTGACCTGCGTTCATCTCAGGGAGAAGGCAATTACTCGCTTAACTCTTCCTATCAGGTGGTAACGGATACCACGAATTATCTCTGCGTTCGAATTGACACCACTCTGGTCATGGCCAGCGGGACCGAATATACCAAAGTATTCACCATTGATAAACGCACTGGCAAAATCATTTCTTTGTCCGATCTTTTTCATGACAAGCCAGAAATGCTCACTGCGATCAGTGACAATATAAAGGAACAGATGCAGGCGCAAATGGCTGCTGATTCCTCTGTTACCTATTTTTATAACAGTGATATGCCAGAATGGGATTTTAAAGAATTAAGAGGTGATGAAAGCTTTTATTTCAATGAGAAAGGGGAACTTGTGATCACCTTTGATGAAACAGATGTTGCCCCCGCTTACATGGGTGCGGTAGAATTTGCCATTCCACAATCGGTAACTGGCACACTGGAATAAGCAGCAGGTGCATTCCTACATTAAAATATATGGAAAGAAGAGGCTGTCGCAATCATCAAGATTAGGTGATAAAGCGGCAGCTTCCGCTTTTATACAGCAAAAGGAGCTGCGGCCCCATAGATAATCATTCATCTATGGAGCAACAGCTCCTTTCACATGTCTATAGCATGAAACCAGGGAGGTCTTATTTATTTGCAGAGTTTCTTGAATTCATCTGCCACAAACTGTACCTGGGTTCCGATGATGACCTGAACGGAGGTCTTGCTCGGACGCATCACGCCAGCCACACCGGCGGACTTGATGAGTTTTTCATTGACCTTGGTGTAATCCTTAACTTCAAGACGAAGTCTGGTAATGCAGTTATCAATGGAAGCTACATTCTCCGGACCACCAACGCCTTCCAGAACGATCTTTGCTACTTCGGTGAAGTTGTTGTTGGACAGAACTACCTTTGTCTCGTCTGCATCATCATCTTCACGTCCAGGAGTCTTCAGATTAAACTTGGTGATCACAACGCGGAATACAACATAATACAGAACACCAACAGCCAGGCCAACCGGGATCAGCAGCCACGGATTCTCTGCCAGCGGAGTAAAGGAGCTGAGCACCATATCGACTGCACCGCCGGAGAAGGAGAAACCTGCGCGGATCGGAAGCGCAACGGTAATACCTGCGGTAATACCTGCTAACAGAGCATGTACTACATAAAGGCCAGGAGCCAGGAACATGAAGGAGAACTCAATCGGCTCGGTAACGCCAGTGAAGAAGGAACAGAATGCTGCGGATGCAAGCAGTCCGTAAACCATTTTCTTTTTGCCCGGCTTTGCGGTCTGATACATAGCGATACATGCTGCCGGAAGACCAAACATCATAAACGGGAAGAATCCGGTCATGTACATACCAGTCTGTCCGTAAACACCAGTGTTGCCCC
>ERZ780154.181-NODE-181-length-59996-cov-19.8301_pt1 | contig 59996 bp, 69 predicted proteins | sample MGYA00511568_ERZ780154 | MGnify/ENA primary metagenome ERZ780154 (study PRJEB29588, sample SAMEA2142525) | human gut metagenome | biome: human gut; feature: human-associated habitat; material: faeces | place: Denmark | collected 2008/2010 ...
TTACAAAGAGAGAGTCTTGGGTTACAAAGGGGATTCTCGGGTTACTATTTACCCTTTCGTATCATCACAACTATTTATTACTTCTTTAGTATATCATTTAAGTTGTTTTAATCCAATCTTAAATTGATTTTTTCAATCTATAATATATCTGACCATATCCAACCTATATTTATAGAATAAGCAGAGGAATTACCTTCCTCTTCCCCTATTCCGCATTTTATCTTCCGCCTTACCTTTATCAACATCTCTGCTAGCTGCTTCATCATAAATCCTCTGAAACTCCTCATAAAGCCCATCTCCATCCAGCTTTATTCCAAGTTTTTTCATCACATTCGAAAACAACCTTATGCTGCCACTTACATCAGCAATATCGAATCCATATATATCAGACTTAACAGAATCACTGACATTCTCATAACCACCAAACTCTGATATTCTCCTGACAATCCGTCCAACTTTGTCCACAGGTTCAGTTTCTCTAATTTCTACAAATTCACTTTTACCTGTCACATCAGTTATACTTTCATCGATTCTTGTCACATTCACATCAGACGAATTATGAATTTCTGAAATTTCTTTGCCATCTAAATCAATCTGTTGTTTTCTTGCACTATCAGCTTGCTCTTTCTGTCTGCCTATTTCATTCTGATTATTGTCTGGATTCACTACCTCAACATTCGTCCACGGCTCAGCAGCCACATCTTTCTCAAACACAGCTTCATCTTCCATCCCTGGTATCTCAATCTCCCTGTCTGCAACAATCTCTTCTTTCTCAGACACTGCATAATAAGCCGTATACAAATCTTCTTTTATAATGCCATCAGCAAGCTGTATCTGTCTCTTAATATCCTTTTTCTCCTGCTTCAGCTCGTCCAGTTCTTCCTGCACTCCCACATGCCATATCTGATACTCACGATACTGCTCTTCATTCTTTATACTGCGTTTCCGGCTAGAGCTTTCTATGTATATCTCCTTCTGTCTGTCCTCAATCTGCTGGATTTTTTCTTCCTGCTCACCTATGAAATCCACAAGTTCCACAACACTTTTGATGTCATTATTTACAATCTGCAGATATTCGTCCTGTAACTGATGAAACCGCTTCAAATCCTCTGTATACTTTGCTCCACCAACTGCAAAACGCTTCTGCTCTACAATCCTTAATCTGTATAGCTTTGCATAAAACTTCTTCTGGAATGATGACAGCTTTGCCCTGTGCAATCCCCTGATATCCGACGAATAAAAGTAAGGCTTTGCCATCCAAGGCATATCCACATGATGCCTTAACGTCTCCTCTGAAAACATCTCGTCCAGCTTTGCCAGTTTATGATAATACCGAAATCCCGGTGCCTGCACTTCCATCCATGCGTCTTTCTTAAATACATATCCAAGTCTTTTCATCAGATATTTAAAATGCTCCACATTTCCGGCTGCATATGCACACATCTTGGCATCGCGAAGAATTATTTCTTTCGTGGACATTTCCTTTTCCCACTTGTCCCTGCTGATATTCTTTGGATTCCTGCTGCACTCTGCCAGCATTCTCCAAATGAATATTTTGAGTGGAAAATAACATGGCCTCAGGCGTAAATGAAACTATTCCTGCACAGCTCACTTTAGTACCAAAATAGTACCACAAGACAAAAAACAAGCTCGCAAATGCCCATTTTACTAGGCTTTGCGAGCTTTTGAAAATTATTCAAACTCGACAATTACTAATCAATTTTGTTTAGAGATTATTTGTTGCCGTGTTTGCTTTTCTTTCGATTTTTTGATTTATCCATATTATCCTGCCTATATGGGCTAATGTTATCAGTTTGTTATCGCTGTTGATAACACTCGCTCCGTAACTGTGGATAATAGCAATATGTTCCGATTCAAATTATAAACAACTTTGCTTAGAAAATCAACCATTTGTTTCTGTATCTTCAATAAGATTTTTCTTTAGTGCCTCAATCGTATCTTGGTTCTTTCTCAAAAGTTCTAATTGCCTGTATGCTTTCTCTCTTAATATTTTCAGCCTTTCAATTTTAGGCACTTCCTGTCTTATCAAGTCTGCGTTTGTATCTTCCAAATTGATAAGCACAACCAATTCTTCTGCTGAAGCAAAATCTCTGATATTAGGAGTTTTCCCTTTTATTCCTTTTTCATTTCTCCATTGTGCTGCTGTTTTTCCAAACAAAGCCATATTTAGAATATCTGCTTCTGAAGCGTATGTATATGCCATTTCCTGCGGAGATAATGTGGGAGTTATCAAAAATTCTTTTACTGCATCTGTGTGGATACGATAGTTTATTTTTGAAAGTTCTCTCTTTACATCCCACCCAATTGCTAACCGATCTGCTTCATCTTTCTTTAATCGCTGATAGTCTTTGATGATATAAAGCTTAAATTCCGGCGAAATCCATGAAGCAAACTCAAACGCTATATCCGTATGAGCATAAGTGCCGCCATATCGTCCCGATTTTGATACGATACCGATTGCATCTGTTGCTTTGATCCACTGCTGCGGTGTCAACGTAAAAGCATTATCTCCAGATTCCGCTTTAAACCTATCGAATTCGATAGGTTTAAAATTGGGATTATGAATTTGTTCCCACAAGCCCAAAAATGAAATCGTAGAATGATTACGCATCCAGTTTGCCACAACGATGAAGGCATTATCTGGATTTTTATATTTTGCAATATCAGTGAGTGAAATATAAGCATCTTCATTAACGACATCGCCCATCACTCTGATTTCTGTTCCATTTGCATCTATTTTCATGTTTTTCAATCTTGGTTTTCCCCCTTTCTACATTACGGACACTCTTTTTCAAAATAATTTTCTAATTTTTCTTTTCAATTTCTTGCCATATGTAATCATCACATCAATTTTTGCAACTGTAATCTGTCTTATTCTGCTTTTACTTTAATCCATTGAACATATGCCCATTGTATTTTTTCACTGTCCACAGTATTGTCATCAATCGGTGTTCCACACTCTTGATATAGATAAAAATCAGGAATACTGTCTAATTCAGTTACAGCATACATTTTACATCCTTCAAGACCTGTGCCATTTGCTTGCTCCTTGCTCAGTTCTCCCAAATAAGTATAGCCTTGTGGTAGTTCATTAACAGGCATATTAGGAGCAACATATTTTTGACCATACATATCTATCATTGGTGGCATGTCTCCCGTGTCTACACTATTATGACAACCTGAAAAAGCCACAATCAAAAATAGGGACAGTAATAAAGATATAATTTGTTTCATCCTAACACCTCCATAAAATTAGAATTTTGATACCTACAATTCTTTAACACCTAACTGGTATTATAAAGTGTTACGATAAAATCCGCAATGCCTTGATTTTACTACAGTTTTGGCAAGTGAGCTTTCCCTTAGACTTTCCCTTATGTTATATCCTTTTCCCTTGTGTTACGACACCTCATAAGGGCAAAAACAAGGGAAGCAAAATCCGGTAACAGCTAATAACATTATATAAATCACATAATCGGCTGGAACTGGTCAAGATGCTTCTACAACTGAAACAGATAAGAGAAAGGACTTTGCAATATGAATATCGTTCATGCAGAATATAATAAATATCACAACATCATAGACATCAATTATTACAATGGCTACATACTTCGGATTGACTGTGGCAAGGCAGAAGATGGATTGATTACTACTCCTAACTCTCAACGAATGTTGGATGCACTGGCGATTGACAATCCACTAGAATATGCCCGTTTGTATCTTGATTCAGAAATGCAAGATTGGGTGAATGCGATGAATATGGAATGGTATAGCACTTGATAAAAGAACATAAAAATGAGAAGAAATCTGTCAAAAGTATTTCTATAAAATACGATATTTCTTTAGCCCTTCCATAAATAATGAAATAGAGCCGATAACTCACAATCGAAATAACGAGTGATTCATCGGCTCTATATTTTATGGTTATGGATATCATGAGTATCGCTTTATATGCAATTGCTATTTTGTTAATTCCCAATATTTATGACCCATAAAGAAGATTGTTAATTCGTTTTGATCTACTTCTATCTCAAAATTCACGCTATTATCTCTCTGTTCCACAAAAATCATATTTGAGGAAGATATGCTATATAATGCATTGCCACAGGTAATACCCAATTCGGGCATATCTTTGTTTACAACAAGTCCTCCATTTTCTTGAAAGGTAAACACTTCCTCTGCATTTGCATTCTTCCATGTACCAATAATATTTTTTTTATTCTGAATGTGCTTTATTTTTCCAACACATACAACGATAAGTATAGCTACACTTACAATTAAAGCAATGCCTACAACACTCTTTGCCAATTTCTTTTTATTCAATTTCTATTATCTCCATTTTTAGTTTCTTTAAGATTGAATGATTCCATATTGCTTAATTCAGTATCTCCATGAATTTCTAACATTGATACGCTTCTCACAGGAAATAGAATAGGAGAGATTCATTCATAAATAATTAAATCATTCATACTTACCTGAATTTGTAATGTTTTTCCATATTTTCTCATAATTATCTACTATAGTTTTTTCTGAGGTCAAAAATGCAAACATAGATATACTTGAATAGAGAGTTTCCGCCGAATCAAAAACCACACAACTTTCATCATGAGTTAGATTTCTCTTTGAATATATTTCCGATACAGGCATAAATGAATTTTCTTCCTCTTTGGTGTATTTATACCCATCAATACATCCTAGATTTTTTAAAAATATTAAATAAGTATCTTCGGTCTTCAGATATTGCCATCCGTTAGTGTAAAATTCTTCACCTCTAACAAATGATACAGGTTCTATAATGTAAATACAGTCACCTACTGAAAGATTAGCAGAATTATCCTTATAGATTTCCTCTATTTTTACCATTGTTTTTGTTGATCGTAAACTCATTTCACGAGAATTTGTTACAGTTATACGAGCTATTAAAGAAGAATCTTTTTCCATATCATCCAATGAGTAATTACTTTCATTGTTAAAGTAAGAAGTTTTCTGCCCTCCTGTATAGAAAATTTCCATAGCTGTATTTTCTGATAAAGCAATATCAGGATCATGAACCCCTGTAGTTGTTTTTATCCCAGTCTTTCCATAGAATAAGGCTGTCACCATACAAATGATTACAACACAGATAGTTAATACAAATTTCTTCATTACATCAACTCCTTAATTTTACCAAATTCCATGCATATCTTCTCATCCGCTAATATTTCAATATCTTCTTTATTATGGCTTGTCAGTATAGTAATGGTATCATTCTTTTTTTCTTCCAATATACGTTCACGAAATAAATCAATGCTATGCTGATCCAATGCGTTAGTTGGCTCATCCAAAAGCAAAATTTTTGGATGTTCCATCAGTGCTTGACAAAGAGCTAGTTTTTGACGCATTCCTAATGAATATTTATTTACTTTTTTCTTTGATTTGGGATCAAGACCAAAGTATATCATTATTTCATATATTTCTTCATCTGATACAATTCCTTTTATATTGGAAAGCATTTTCAAATTTTCAAATCCTGAATACATACTCCAAAAAGAAATATTTTCAATAACAGCTCCTAAATCTGGTAAAACATCCATATCTTTATGTAATGCCTTGTGATTATATTTTATGTATCCTTTGTCTGTATTTATAAAACCTGCAATGGCTCTGAGTAGCATTGTTTTACCTGAACCATTTTTACCATATATTCCATATATTTTACCAGATTCAAATGTATAACTGATATCATCAAGCACTTTTTCACCTTTAATTGACTTTGAAATAGATTTTACATATAAATTCATGGATATCATTCACCTCACAATATTTGTTTTTTTTCGCAAAGAAATTTACCTATCCACACCAAAACAGCGGATGATATAACTGAAATGAGACAGCTTGACTTAAAATTCAATAAATCTATATTGCTTGTAGTCCATTCGTAATTTTCTTCGACATAATATATAATAAGCTTGTTATGCCAATTAAATAAAGGAATATGTAGCAAGGAATAATGCCAAATTTTCCATATAACATTTCCCATTGAAAAATAAAATCCACACACCATTACTGGAATAAAAAATACAATAAATGCAACGATGTATCCTATAATTGAATCTTTCCAAAATGAAAACAAATAACTAATCATTTGCAAATGAAAAATCTCTATCAATAGCATAAAAATAACTTTGAAATCTTCTAAGCCATTAGAGGTATGCTCTACAAAAAGAAAAAACAAATAATCGGAAACAACTACAATACAGTCACGTAATATCATTTTTATTAATATATCCTTATAAATTATGTGTTTTTTCCCATAACGAGGAAGTAGAATTACCATGTTATCATTTGCATCATTAAATAAGTCCATTGTAAGATAACAAATCTCAAGGATAAACAAAATCGCAAAAAATGATAAAGATATAAGGTCAAACGAATGATCTATTAGTATTCCCCCAAAATATATTTGTGAACGTACTCCTTCTGTTATTGTAACCAGACTATTATGAAACCCCAAGTACACATTAGCATAAAAATATCTAATTACAAATGTTATAAGTGATACTAGTAAGCATTTTCCAACATTAACATTCAAAATTTTTTTCTTATATAACTTCATAATTTTTTATTTTTCTCTGTATAATGCCAATACTTAATCCAAAAATAAGCAATATCAGAACAATTTCTCCTATTATATTTCCATGAACATTAGGCATAATATAACCTTGTATAGAGAATTCATTTAGCCCAAAGACAGAAACAATCAAATTAAAAACAATATAGAATATAAACAAAGCACCAGGTATCTTTGCGAAATATAGAACTTTCATTTTGTTATAATATGAAAGAGCATAAGCTAAGATAGCTAATCCCGAGCCAAAAATTCCGTAATTAAAAATGTATATTAGATTATATAAAGTTGGATGTTGCAATCTCACCATATCAAGAAAATTGTCAGCGTTATATGATACCAAACCTATAGCGTAATCAGGTTCTCCCCAAGCACTGTCATATCCATGTATTGGATATGTCAAGTGGCATAATAATAAATTTATGAGCATTGGTATTGTTATTGTCAAAAAGGTTACAATCAGAATGCCAAATAATTTTCCTGCTAAATATTTCTTTTTCCCGATTCTTTGAATAAGTAGGATTGAACTATTGCTTTTTTCTTCTCTTATTAAGGAAAGTGATGCAATAATTGTTGCATAAACAGGCAATAACAGATACATTATATATGGAATATATGCCGCTTCAGTGCCCTGTAATACGAAATTTTCATTTGCTGAACGAATAAATTGATAACTTTTTCCTATATCATTTTTTACACATAAAATATACGAAGCAATATTTAAAATCATTAGAGCAATAAAAACAACTTTATATTCTGCACGATCAATACAATGTTTGATTTCTATAAGAACCATTTTTTTCATAATCTTTACCAAAAGGGCATAAACCCACGAAGAGGTTTATGCCCATCCCTTCTGTTATCTAAAATCTACATTTCCACTTACAAATGCAGTTGATAATTGAGATTGATAATTTTCCATTCCCATACCGACCTGTGTGTTAGTAGAATTATAACCGCTCTTGGTAAAGATTAAATTACAAGATCCTGTTCCAACACCCTGCTTATACTTATTAGATATTTTACTCTTGCTGTTATTGACAGCCCAGAAATTTGCGTAAGAGGTATTGGTAATTGCTGTTACCTCATTTGTGATGTAATCATCGGATGTTGTTTTTGCATGCATAGAGGTAAAGTTATTAGTCTTATTCAGTTTAAGTGCATAAGCGGTGTAAGATGCCGCCTGAGAATATGCTGCTGAAGAAAGAAATACACATCCTGCACAAAACAAACCAATACCTACTTTTGCAATCTTCTGTTTTAAACTTTTTAACATCATAGTCAATTCCTCCCAATCTTATTTTTTTAACTGCGTTGGTACTTTTGGTTCATACAACAAACCACGGCACAATGAATTTGCATTACTTCGAGCAATAGCAGTCACTGCCTGAAGTACGAGACGGGCACTTTTCTGGGGTGCCTTGTTTACTTGCTTATTGTCCATCGTTTTCACCCCCCCCCTCCTTAATTGTCTGACAATTACAGACAACTTTATTTGTTTACCATGGTATGTGCTTAATATAACAGAGTATTTAATTTTTTCAATCCCTCTATGCACGAATGGTAGCCCAACATGCACGAACTGTTCTACATATAGGTATAAAACCGAAAAGATGGCAGATAGGTTAAGCACCTACCTGCCATCTTTAATCTATATATTTCAGAAATAATGATTAATTATTGTCAGTCTCATATATAGATTTATAACGCTCTCGATCAACTGGAATAATCTCATTATCATTAGCATCTTTATATGTAATAAACTCATCGTATTCTGTAACTGATTTTTCCTCTGAGACAGAATTAATAGAATACATATTCGAATCGTTACACATTACATTTGAATTTGGACCAGAAATTAGTAACGAACCATCCTCTTGTGCATATGCCAAAAAGATATAAATGGAATTTTCGGAAGGCAGTGAATCATTCTCAAACAGATAAATAGCATCTTGTTTTTCTGAAATTCCGCCTTGTTTAACAATAGGAATAGGTTTATCTGTAATAAGTTCACCTTTTATATTTTCGAGAACCTGAATAGTATAATTAGTGTAAGGCGAACCGACCTCCTTAGGATTTCCTTTTTCATCTTCAGTCGTTATAACATTTCGATACTCGGTTCCATCGCAACTGACAACCTTTGCTACAAATACGTAATCACAGATACCAACAGCTTCGCGAATGTTATCAGTATCATATACAAAAGATGCGTGCATCTGGTGGATTGGCAAGTTAGATACATTTGTATTCAGTTGACTTGCATTATTTTTGGATGCACATCCTGTAAAAAACATTCCTACGATAAGAACAATAGACAAAATACCATAGATACTTGATTTTTTCATAGCGTTCTCCCTCCCCTAATAATTATTATATGCGGCATCATATGAATCTTTATCATTTTGAGATAATGCCTGCGTACTAGTATGTCCCGTAATTGCTGCATCCATAACATCTGTTGAAGTACTGTGATCCAACCCTAATGCATGTCCCAATTCATGTGTCGCTACATTCTGTTTTTTACTATTACTATAACCGCTCATATAATAGGTATTGAGTTCAATTTTACCACTAGAATATGTCATGCCTGCCCATCCATTCGAAGCATTGACATCGCTTACGTATACATCTTCTACAACAAAAGCACTGTCTTTTCTGATTACTCCAGATTTATATGCATTCCATGTGGCAGCCCCAGTGTTAATATAACTCATGTAAGTGCTGTTTCCGTCATAGTCTAGATGTTTGCCAGAATCAACAAGATCCCATGTTTGTACATAAGCTTGTGCAAATGCCGTAATAGGAAATAGCATTGCTATAGCCATTAAAGTTATAATGCTATACAATAAATGATTTTTTAAAACAGATTTTTTAAAATGCATACTCCTTCACTCCTTTTCAATCATGTAACAACGGTTATCTTCAATTATTCTTAAAGGTTATCTTTATGAAAATTGAAACGCAACACATACTAGTACACATTATATATCCTGTTAATATTCCTAAAGTACGACATCTTATCATCTCCACTCCATATTATAGATTCTCAGAATACTTAAGATGTAGTAGTATACCTTGAATATAACAAAATCTTTATACTTTTCAATACCTCTATGCATGAATGGTAGCTCACTATGCACAAACGGTAGCATATTATGTTGTGTACCTACTTTATTGATGATAAAATATGACGGAGAATGATTAAAGGAAGTGGTAGCTATGCTATATATTGACTCAATATGGGAATATATTGTTAATTTCTTAGAACTGGCATTGTTTATAATATTTATCCATAAAAAATTGCGTATTCGAGCAAATTATAAACATCAAGCAGTTTTGATGTTTCTTTTCGTATCATTTCAGTTTGCTGTGTTATGCACGCTGAATAAAATGGGAATATCATCCTACAGCACTTTGATGTCATCTTGTGTTTTGGACATTGGATATGCAGTATTGTTCTATCGTGATAGTATAATTCGCCGTATCTTTTGGGGCTTTTCGTATTCCATCATTTGCTTAGTTGCAGAACAGATTTCGTTCTTTATTCCCGTTACTCTTTATAAAGGAGCGTCTCTGGAGCTATTATTAGGTGGAACATTACGGAAGCCATATACCATGTTATATTTGGCAATGATAGCTGTTTTTGTCTTGTTATTTCATTCTATTGGAAACAAAGACATATCTCTTTCACCGTTCCAAAAAGTTGCATATATTTTCATCGCAATTTCTGGACTTGCAATCGGGCACTACATATTAAGGCTGACTTTGGAATCTGTTGATAAATTTGGTGATTCATCCTTTTCAGCTAGGCTATCATTGGTTGACTTGTTTTTTATTATTTTATTTTTAGTATTGATGCTATACATATACCAGCTAGGTTATTCAAAAGAAGAAAACATACGATTACTGGAAGAACAAAAGATTTATGAGCTGGAAAGGACTGAGTTCAATAGCTTATCTGAGACAACTGAACGATTACGAAAAATAAAACATGATATGCAGATTTATGTGGATGCAATCAACGTATTAGCAAAAGACAAGAAATGGGATGAACTTATAGCATATACAGAGCAATACCATAACACTCTTGCAACTACGCAAAGTGCCATAGCAACGGGAAATATTGCTATTGACTGCATACTTACCGCAAAACTTGATTATGCTGAAAAACACGGAATTAAGACAGAATATTCTATTATGGCTCCTGAAAATTTTCCGCTTGATTCTGTTGAGCTTTCATCCATACTTGGAAATATATGGAATAATTCCATTGAAGCAGGAGAAAGACTTATAATCTCTGATCCAACCGAGCATCCATACATTTATTTTTATATTAAACCTTACCAGAATATGATACTGATTCACATTGAAAATAATTATGATGGTGTGATAAAAGGTAGCATTGATGGAGACATTTTGAGTGTTAAACAAGGAAAAGAACATGGACTTGGGATAAGACGAGTAAAAGAGCTTGTAGAAAAGGCAGATGGCGTATTGCAGATTACATCTGATAACAAAATTTTTTCCGTACATATTATGATACCGGATAAGGAGAATAACAAACTACTATGAAAATGAAAATAACCATACTTGAAGATTCTGTGATCGAATCAGAACGGCTGAAAAATGGAATAAGAAAATACGGGCAGCAATATGATTGGGATATTGAAATTGACGAATACGAATCGGGCGAAGAATATTTTTCAAAAAATTCTGAAGGCACAACTATACAGGCTTCAGCATTTTTCCTTGACATACAAATGGGGCAAATGAATGGAATTGAGGTTGCTAAACGCCTTCGTGAATCTGGTTATCAAGGTATTATTGTATTTTTAACAGCTTTTAGAGAATATGTATTCCGAGGATATGAAGTCAGAGCTTTAAACTACTTGCTAAAACCCGTCAAGGAAAATACTCTTTTTCTGTGTTTGGATGAAATCGCGAAGGAGTTATCTAATAATACCTACATATACCGAAACAAGCAGGAAATTGTAAGTATTCCCTATGCAGATATATTGACATTTTCGAGCAGATTACATTATGTGGATATATTGACCGTAGACGGCAAATGCTATGAACAAATGTCTACCCTAAATAAGATTATTGTCCATTTGCCAAGTGAATTTATCCGAACCCATCGTTCTTATATTGTAAATATGGCACATATCTATCGTATTACATCAGGAACGATTGAATTGTCAAATCATCTAACTACACAAATCGCACGTTCTTATTCCAAAGACGTGATAAGTGCTTTTGCCAAATATACAACAAGATTTGATACAAGCGGGGATTTTGAATGATTACGAAGTGGGCTACATCTATTGCTAATAAGTTAGCAGAACTATCCGGGGAGGATGTTTCTGCGGATCAATTAGAAATATACATATATGGCTTAGAATGTTTTTTGAATACTTTTATAACCATAGTGTTATTGTTCGTATGGGGAGTTTTATCACATACACTCGGCTATACCCTAATTTGGGTAATTACCTTTTCATTGTTACGACATTATACCGGAGGTGCCCATGCTCCAACGCAGTTAACATGTATCTTAGGCAGCTTTTTTCTCGGTTGTCTTGATAAGTGGGCTATAATCTATTTAAAGCCAACTGTACTAGGATATTTGATACTTGTCCTTATGTGTATATTATTTGCACCTATAAGTAACCATAAAATATGTTTAACCACCAAACAAAAATGGATACATAAACTTATTTCTGTGATAATTGTTAGCATTGGATTTCTGCTGTTTTATAAAATTGGAAACACGAAGATGAATACCACATTGTTTTATTCCTTTTTCTGCGTAATCATTCTTATGATAGTCGAAACAATTAAAAATCTAATGAGACACTTTAAATAGCAGGATGACTTTTCATAAATATTCAAAAAAGATAAAGAATTTGATGGTCTTTATCTTTTTTGAATTTAATTAGATTATCTAGCTCCTCTGTCTGATGGCGAACGATAGTTAAAATCTCTGTCCTGTTCCCGTTTCTGAACTTCTGCCTGTTTTTCTGCCAGCTTTCGATGGATTGAGTTTTCTCCATACTTGGAGTTCCATTCCTTGTTTGCTTTGACATAGGATTCATACTCGGACTTGCCTTGTTTATAGACTTGCAGGAACGCATCTACCGTTGGATATTTGTAATCCTGCACGATATGGGATAATCCCTGCTTCATAATCTTAATCGTTTCTGCGTATTTGTTAGACTGTGCCTGCAATTCCTTTCGTTTCTTTCCTTGGAATAATCCTGTACAGTTCTTCAAATCCTCGTCAATAAGGTCTTTTTTCACTTCCTGCGTATGAATGGCTCTGTTTTGTCGTTTAAGTTTCTCCATAATCTCTTCAAGTCGCATCTCATAATCGTGTGCCAGCTCAGACATTCTTGGTCTTGGCGGAATAACGGTCTTTTCTGCGGTAGTAGTAGCAGGTGCTTTGAATGGTTGGGTCACAGCAGGAATTGTCTGATTGTCTGTCTGTGTAACGGATGGAGCTGGTTGTTTCTCTTGTTTTTCATTTCTTCGCTCCATAAGGTCGGAGATTCTGGCTTTCTGTTGTTCCTGTTTCTGTATCAGCAACTTTATGAGTTCTTTTAACAGCTCGATTGCCCGAAAGATAATCATAAACAAAAGCTCCGGATGATTGCCATACTTGTGAATGGATTCCTTAATCGGAGTTGAAATCTGTTCCTGCTTTACCTTTAAGATTTCCTTTCGCTCCATCCCCGATACCAAAGCGTGATCCACAGTACGATTCCAGTCCTGTATGACCTTATTATTGAGTGTAATCTTATCTGCCTTTGGATTGTTCTTACCGATTTTCTTAGTGGCAAGATAGACATCCCCACGCTTGAATGCAGACAGCTTTTCTTTCTCATCTTTGACAAGTCCGTTGATGACATCGGTATAAAATACCTTGACCTCATCTAAGAAATGTTCCTGCTTAAAGCGAGCGTCCTTGATGGTAAACATCTGTCTTTCGTAGACCTCACCTTTCTTGATCACCTTACACCTTTTACGGATAGTTCCATTCTCGTCTAGGATTTCTTTCTTGGTACGAACATGATTACCTTTCTCATCATAGAACATATTTCTGGTGGCAATCTTTTCTATCGGTTCGTCAAGATAATTTCGTTCTGCAAAGATAAGATGGATATGATAATTCGTCTTTCGTTTGTTATGATGGAGTGCTGCAATACAATCAACACCATACCGACTTTTGAATTTATCCGTCATATATTTTAATAGTCCGTCTGGCGGATAATCCACAAAGGATTCCGGCAGGGCAATGATAAATTCTCTTGCTTCGATACATTTTCCCTCTGTACCGCTTTTCTTAAATTCTGCCTGATTGCACTTGGCAAGTTCTGTCCAAAATTTTCGGTCTGTGGTTTCATATACCGCATAGAGATTTTCCTGTTTTTTGTCACTGGAGATATAATAGATTCTTCCACGAACATTATGGAGCTTTGACATCTGCACAAATGAATTTCTTGGCATAGCGATTTCCTCCTTTCCCAGTTTTGATTTTGGAAAAGAGGACAGATAAGATAGATGAGATGTGAGTAGTAAACTTTCCCTGTGAGCGAGTGCATAGGCACTCGTCTTGCGAACACATCCGCCTTGTGGCGGCTAAGCCTCGCAGAGCGAAATACACAGAGTACAAAACGAAGTTTTGTGCGATGGGTGTATTTCGCTCTCAAACGCCGAGGGCTTGCTTATGAAGTTCACTTTTAGCTGTAACTGTTCCCTCAGCACCTAATTTTGTGCCTTTAATGGCACACTTTTTATGTGCCGTATCCGGCACTCCCTTTTCTTAACAGAAATGCTAGAAGATTGCTATGAAAATCAGCGAAACAATAGACGAATCCGTTAGCACTTTTGCCTTAACAATAGCATTGTTCTATTATTCAGACTTTTTAGCAAAAACCGTAGAAACAGTAGAAGTCTGCTATTAAAATCGAAAAAACAATAGCACGATTCGTTAGCATTTTTGCCCTGACAATAGCATTGTGTTACTTCGCTTACTTTTAAACTGTGTCTGGCAAGGAAGTGGTAGTAAAAGTTCCTATTAAATTTCATTTTTAATAGTGCATTGTTTTATTACATTTTGATTTTAATAGAGCTTTTTACTATTAACTCTTTGAAAATGTACCCCATAGATTGGACACTCAAAATCATAGTAGCGTACACTTTTTGTCATAGGTCGGACAGCTTTTTTCATAGCTACACTTGGTATGACTTCTCACAGCACTTTTTGTAAGTTGGGTGGACTTGTCCTACCAGTCGGCTTCACTTGGGTGGATGGTTGCACCCACTTCATTTTCTGGCTTGGGTGGACTATTCATAACACCTTTTGCATCTTGGGTGGACTTGTCCTACCAACAAGCTATAACTGGGTGGACGATTGCACCCATTCACATCCATCTTGTCCTCATTTTCCAAAAGTTCTGGTTGTATCTGAGGACTTGTCCGTGATATAATCTATTTGCGTGTAGGTATATCATGGCTTTTAGTCAGATACATACCAGAGGGATGGTCTTAGGACTGTCCCTTATTCATTTTTCATTGTTCCCTTGACCGCTTTTACTGCGTGTCTGTCTCGTAAATCCTTCCCCTCATTGAGAATCAGAAACTCGTCTAATCGTTCCCTGCGGATTAAGATTTTTCTTCCCACTCTAAGGATAGGCAGCTTTTCCCATTCCACAAGATTTCTAAGAGTGTTTCTTCCGATACCTGTATAGTCGGCAGCTTCTTCAATGGAGAGAGCAAACTTTAATTCTGTCATTCGATCACCTCATTCCTGCGTAGGATTACAAGTCTTGTATATCAGAGGATGTTCCTTTTTGAAGAAAGGATTAGCCTTTTTTAAAACTTGCGTTACGCAATTCTGATTAAAGTATATATCTTTTATAACGCTATGTCAAGCCTTACGAAATTCTATCATCTTTTATAGAATTGCGTATTGCAATATATCGTGTTATGTGGTATAGTAATGACATACCGAAAAAGGAGGTTCGCAAGTATGTTAAAAGATAAAGAATTGCGAAAGACAATCGGTAGCAGAGCAAAAAGCCGTAGACAGGAGTTAGGATTGAACCAGCCTTATGTCGCTGAAAAAATGGGCGTGACAGCCTCAACCATTCAGAGATACGAAGCAGGAACGATTGATAACACCAAGAAAATGACCTTAGAAGGTCTGGCAGATGCACTTCATGTATCTGTGGAATGGCTGAAAGGTGAGACGGACGAATACGAAACAGACATTACGGATAAAAGAGAATTACAGATTCGTGATGTGATGACTTCCATTCTGAATAAGCTCCCTTATGATATGGAACAGTCCGAAAGTGATTTTTCCAAAGACCTGCTACTACTGATGTTACGGGAATACGAGCTGTTCGTGGATTCGTTCCAGTTCGCTTGTAAGAATTTCAAAGGAAATACAGATAACAAAATGCTCGCCCAGACAATGGGGTTTGAATCCAATAAGGAATACAATGAGATTATGTTCCTTAGAGAAATCACCCACACCGTCAACGCATTGAACGATATGGGCGATATTGTAAGACTGTATTCTAAGAATCCTGAGACAGCGAAAAATCGACTAGCCAATCTTTTATCAGAAAAAGATCCCGATTCGGTATAGATAGGCAGACGGAGCTATGATATACTTACACGCAAGAAGCATTTCACCAGTTCCGATTGCCGATATCGAAAGGAGAAACGATTATGGCAAAAGGTTCTGTAAGGAAGAAAGGCAAGAAATGGTACTACCGCTTTTATGTGGAGGATGCAAGTGGTAACTTGGTTCAGAAAGAATTTGCAGGTACGGAGAGCAAATCAGAGACAGAGAAAATGTTACGCAAGGCTATGGAGGATTATGACGCAAAGAAATTTCTAGCCAAAGCGGACAACCTCACACTCGGACAGATGCTAGATGTATGGGCAGAGGAAGATTTGAAAACGGGTTCACTTAGCAACGGTACAGTCGGTAACTATTTACAGGCAGTAAACAGGATTAAACAACACCCAATCGGAAACAGAAAACTAAAGACAGTCACTTCGGAGCATTTGCAGAAGTTTATGGATTTACTTGCATTTGGCGGTGAGGAAGGAAATTTTAAGTCAAAGGGTTACACCATCGACTATATCCGTTCTTTCCACGCAGTCCTGCAACAGTCCTTCCGATTTGCAGTCTTTCCAAAGCAGTACATCACATTCAATCCAATGCAGTATGTGGTAATGCGTAGGAAAGCCGAGGAAGATGTGGATTTGTTTTCTGATAATGATGAGGATGCAGAGGTTATCAACCCGATTACACCAGAGCAGTATCAAACGCTTATGGAGTATCTGGAAGAAAGAAACAAGCCTGCTGTCCTGCCGGTACAGATAGCGTACTACACAGGTCTTAGACTTGGAGAGGTATGCGGACTGTCTTGGAGTGACATTAACTTTGAGGAACAGTATCTGACAGTACGAAGAAGTGTCCGTTACAACGGAGCAAGGCACAAGACCGAGATTGGTCCGACAAAGCGAAAGAAAGTCCGTATCGTGGATTTCTGTGATACGCTCGCTGACATCTTAAAGAAAGCGAAAAAGGAACAGAGAAAGCAGGTATTCAGTTACGGAGAACTCTATCAGAGGAACTACTACAGGGAAGTTAAGGAAAAGAATCGTATCTACTATGAGCTTTATCATTTGGATGGCACAGAGGACATTCCGCTTGATTACAACGAGATTGACCTTGTATGTATCAGACCGGACGGAGCATACGAAGCCCCTGCAACGGTTGAGACAGCTTTAAGGACAGCAAGGAAACGATTGTCGGAGCTTGATGATAATTTCCACTTCCACACCCTGCGACACACTTATACCACAAACCTGCTCTCAAATGGAGCAGCACCAAAGGATGTACAGGAATTACTTGGACACTCGGATGTAAGTACCACTATGAATGTCTATGCACACGCTAACCGAGAAGGTAAGCGAAACTCAGCCCGACTACTTGATAAGGTGGTTGGAGAATAAAATCGAATAAGAAAAACTTTCCCTTGTAGATACCTCATAAGGGCAAAAACAAGGGAAAAGGATACATATAGAGTGGCAAGGCATACCGCCAAGTCGCATAAAATAAGGAAAGTTGAGATTTTAGTTATACAAATTAGAATTTGTCGATTTCTTTATTATCTAATCTGTTAGTAATCTATCCAACAGCATCTGCCTATTATTTATAAACATTTCTGTTACCTGGTAACTCTCTGTATCCTCATATTCGCACAGATGTATGCGTCCATTATCAAAACAATAGATATCTGCATCTGGTATTCCTAACAAAATCGGCGAATGCGTAACTATAATAAACTGTGCTCCCTCTTTTGCACATCTGTATATTTGCATTAACAATGTAAGCTGTCTCTGTGGTGATAATGCAGCTTCCGGCTCGTCAAAAAGATACAAGCCATTTGGATTCATATTATTCTGCGCTAATGCGAGAAAACTCTCTCCATGTGATTTTTCATGATATTTAGCGGAAGGATGTGTAATATCTGCATATTCTTCTTCCTGCGTTGCAACATTATAAAAGCTTTCTGCCCTAAGAAAATATCCCCACTTTTCCTTCCGATAGCCTTTGGCAATTCTTATCGCATCACACAACTCTGAATGTGTATCATGTGTAGAAAAAACATAATTCTTCGTTCCTCCCTCAGGATTAAAACCATGTGCTACGGCAAGTGCTTCCAATAAAGTTGATTTACCACTGCCATTTTCCCCCACAAAAAAAGTAATTGGTTTGTTAAAATCAAGTTTTTCAACTCCCTTAAAAGCCCTGATTCTCTTCAGATAACTATCCTTATCAATTTTATCCCAATCAAATATTACTCCTTGTATGAATTGATCGTTCATCTAATCACCTCCTTGTAAAAAACACTTTCTAATCCCCATCTTCTTGCCCTTTAGACAAGAAGCATCCTTCACCTTCAGTTTGGTCAATCCCGATTTGTCTCTTTTTCTCAATTATACATCAACAAATATTATTGTAAAGTAGAGAGCAAGCCATTTCCTGACTTGCTCCCCATCATGTTATTTTTACTGATAAATTATCTCTTTATCCACAATCTTCCTCGCACACGCCTGTATATTATTCATCCTGCCTACCCATTCCAATGCGTTATCTGCCTTTAACTGTTCTGTGATTCCCTGCGCCTGTTTCATCTGCTCCACAATTCTTTCAAAGCGTTCCTGTGCCTGTTCCTCTATATCTGCCAGATAACCATTTAATCTGCCACTCATCAGCAGATCCAGATATACAGTCCTGCGGTATTCCTTCAAATACTGCAAATGCCTTTGTCCCCATACTCCAACAAATCTCGGTTCTTCTTCCTCCGGCAAGGTAAGGTTGGGAATAAAGTAATCCCCACATCTTACATAAGTGCCGCCCATTTCTTCAAAAATTGTTTTCTTCATTTTCTGTTCCACCTTTCTCATCGTTCTCTGTCCATAGATTTCTTCTTTGCTGACTGTTTTGGCTGCTGTCTGCTTTCCTGCTGATAGCGGTGTAATTTTTCCCTTATACTTGCCTTTTTCGGCGGTTCTGATGGCTGCTCTTTCTTCTGTTCTGTCTGATTTTCCCATGCCCGCAGCTCCTCATTATATTCCCCGACAAGTTTTTCTGATTTCTGATATGTCTTTGCAAAAGACTGAACATCTGGATATCCTGCCTGTTTTACAGTCTGCTCCATATCCGTGTGGATACGTTTTTCCTGTTTCTCTGCCTGTTCAATTTTGCCCTCTAAGGATTTCCGCACTTTTCCTTTGAAAAATCCTGTTGTCTCGGAAAGCTGTTTCTTCAATGTGGAAATCTCCTGCTGTGTAGACTTCATTGCCTGTGACTGCTTCTGAAGTTTCTCCATCAGTTCCTGCATATCATTCCATTCCTGTAAATCAATCTTTGGTACTGGCTTCGGCGGCAGCTTAAATTTGAAAATCATTTCCTGTAAGAAGTCTTTTGCACCTCGGATAATCTGCTGAAACATATCCGGCAGCCACCCATGTGTCCTTATTGATTGCAGTGTTTTGTCTGTGATTTTCTCCCGCTTGACAGTTAAAATATCTTCTTCGGGAACACCCTCAACTAATGCCACATCAACCGTCCGATTCCATTCTTGTCTTACTGCATTGTCTGCCCGTATCTCTGCCTCTTTCGGATTGTTCTTCCCAATTTTCTTCGTTGCCAGATACACACCACCCTGCTGAAATACGGACAACTTTTCGGATTCTTCTTTCAAATGACTGTTGATGATTTCCGTAAACATCTCCTTGACTTCTCTGGTAAACGCATCACTCTTAAACCATTCATCTTTCTTTGTAAAAATGTGGCTCTCGTAAACTTCTCCTTTGGGAATAATACTGCATCCTGCTCGAAGATTTCCTTGCTCATCTAAAATCTCTTTCTTCGTGCGTCTGTGCTTGCCCTGTTCATCATAAAACATATTTCTGGTAGCAATTTTCACTTCGGGATGTTCCAGCATTTTCCGTTCACTGAATACAAGATGGATATGGTAATTAGTCATTTTCTTGTTATGATGAAGTGCCGCACTGCATTCCACATCGTACCTTTTATGAAAACTGTCCGTAAAAAGCCTTACCACATCATCTGTCTTGTACTCAACAAAACTTTCAGGAAGTGCAATGATAAACTCCCGTCCCTCAATACATTTCCCTGCTGTTCCGCTTGCCTTAAAATCCAACTGATTCTCTCTGGCAAGATTCTTCCAGAACTCTGGTGTTGCTCCTTCCGTCTGATAGGTCGCATAGAGATGTTCCTGTCTTTTCGGATTGGAAATATAATCAATTCTTCCTGTCACATCAGACAGCTTGTTTTGTCTGATAAATGAATGTCTGCCTATAAGCATTCTCCTTTCCCGGCTCTCGCCTGCTTTGCTGTGAGTAGGTGCATAGGCACCTGTTTACGAACTTATCCGCCTGTCGGCGGTTGCCCCCTGCAAGGGCGAAATACACAGAACATAAACGAAGTTTGTGCTATGGGTGTATTTCGCTCTCAAACGCCGAGGGCTTTATAAGGTGCTACCTTTCTGTACCATGTTTCGGCTTGTGCTTTTCATCTTGGGCGTATCCGCCCTTTTTATTTGCCCGTATCAGGGATTATCCTGTCTGATTTATTCTGGTATCCTTGCCCGTACATACTCCAGATCGCCGCAATAAGGTGTTCCCACCAGATACCATTCTCTCGCCAGATTCATTTCCATTCTGGTCTTTACCCACTGGTCATCCACTAAAACTTCCATACACTCTCCGCAGTGAAATCCCGTATCAATCCATAAGTCCATTGACAGCAATCCATATCTGCCATTTTCACAGTTATAACCTAATCTTCCTTCTCTCATTGCATGATTCCCCTTTCCAGATTTCTCCTTGTCTGCTATCCACAGGGGCGTGCCACGCTCCTGTTCTTATCATCAAGGAAGCATTACCATCGGAAACTCTCCGGCACTCCTCGTCTGTCCAGATACTCTTTTCTCGCCCGTTCCCGTTCTTTCTCCGTCGGGGCAGTTTTAAATTTTCCGTACAGGTCACGCATGACCATCTTATCCAGTTTCTTCTCTAACCCCTGCTTGATTTCTTTCTCACAGCTCTCATCTTCAACTAAATGAAAGCGGAGCAACTGCATAAATAATTCTTGTGATATTTGCACATTTCCCATCTCATCCATCCTTTCCGTGACAGTACGTGACGGTATGTGACAGTCGTGACGGTTATTTTGATACCGCCCCCGCTGTCAAAAATACCGTCACAACCGTCACGTACTGTCACGCATTTTCTGTATTGCCTTTCCAGAACCTTAGTTTCCGTCCTTCGTGGTCACGTTCACTCCGAAAGAAAATCCCATGTTCTGTATACAACCGTCCTGCAAGAACGTTCAGTTTTCTTGTGATAACGTGCGGTTGAATGTCCACATTTATCAAAGCGACAAGTGCTGTTGGAGAGCCTTCCCAGTAAGGATTGTCCTTCATAACAAGCTCCGCAATCTCATCCAGCAATAGCTCTGGTGGTTCTTTCCATAATTCCGTTTCTGCCTTTTGCAAATCCCACAACAAGGTTTCTGTATTGCGGATAAGATACAGCTTCTGGTCTTGCTGATCTCTGCCCGATACTTCCAGTGTTGCGGCATTGCCTGTCCGTTTTTCTTTCTGAAGAAGAAACGCTCCGTCTGCCGCCCCAAGCAGTCCGCTTGTCCCGGAAATCATGTCAAACTTATCATCCGCATTCTGCTTTCTTGTGTGGTGTACAAGCAGTAGACAAAGTCCGTGAGCATCTGCAAAACTTTTCAGTCTTGCCATAATCTGATAGTCATTTGCGTAACTGTAATTATCGCCACCAACCTCACGCACTTTCTGAAGCGTGTCAATGATAATCAGCTTCGTGTCCTTATGTTCTGCCACAAATCTTGCAAGCTGTTCATCCAGTCCATTTCCAAGCTGACTGGCGGAAACAGAGAAGTAAAGATTATCGGTGCTTTCTGTTCCAAACATCCGGTACAGACGCTCCTGCAAGCGGCGGTAATCATCCTCAAGTGCCAGATACAGCACCGTTCCTTTTCGGGTGGTATAATTCCAAAGCGGTGTCCCTGTGCTGACATGGTAGGCAAGCTGTGCCATCAGAAAGCTCTTTCCCAGTTTGGGCGAACCTGCAAAGATATAAGTGCCGGGGTAGAGCAGACCGTCAATCAACGGCTGCTTACTCCGATACTGTGTGTCAAACAGTTCATTCATGGAGATTGTGTGGAGATATGACGGGTCTGATCGCAACTGCATTTCTCTCTGCAATTCCTCAAAACTCTTGATATTTCCACCATTCTCGGATATACTACTTGTAGTGTTTTTACGAATTGGCTGCTCCGTATCTGCGCCAACAGATACATTTGGGGCAGTCATTTCTTTTTTATTTTCCATCCGTATCCTCTCCTTTCAATCCGCCCAGAATAACAGCGATCAGTTCAATGACATTCAGCAGTTCTTCATCCACACTGTTTCCTGCTTCAATCCGCTTTAATTCTGTGAGGACAGTGGCAAGTTCCGTTTTGAGTGCCTTGAATACTCTCGGATTGCCCTGTACCACTACATCCTGATTCAGACAACGGCGGTAGCAGTATTCCTGCTTCGGAAGTCCTGATAAAGCAACTGCTTTGTTAATAAGTTCATTTTCTTCGGGCGATACCCGAAACCCTACTGTGATGTTTCTCCAACGGTTTTTGTTATCTCTGTTCTTAGCTGACATTTTCAAACTCTCCTTTCCCTAAATCGTCTAATCTATCTGCCATTTCCGTCTGCTTTGACGGGAACAGATGAGCGTACTGGTAAGTGATGTCAATGCTTTCATGCCCTACACGGTCTGCAATCGCCACCGCTGAAAATCCCATATCAATCAGCAGACTGATGTGACTGTGCCGTAAATCATGGATACGGATACGCTTTACTCCTGCGGCTTTCGCACCTCTGTCCATCTCGTGATGAAGATAACTTTTTGTGACTGTAAAGATTCGGTCTTTCTTCTTCAATCCGTAAAGCATCTGCAAATACTCCTGCATTTCTTCACAGAGGAACTTCGGCATTTTGATGATGCGGTTGCTTTTCTTTGTTTTCGGTGTGGTAATCACATCTTCTCCGTGTAATCGCTGATAGGACTTGTTGATTCTGACCGTTTCTTTCTCAAAATCGAAATCAGCGGCGGTCAGTGCCAGCAGTTCTCCTTCACGGATGCCGCACCAGTAGAGCATTTCAAAAGCGTAAAAGGAAACGGGCTTGTCCATCATCTCAAATGAGAATTTCTTGTATTCTTCTTTCGTCCAAAACAGCATTTCCTTGTGTTCCTCACTTCCCATATTTCCCGCTTTAGCGGCTGGATTAGAACGCAGCTCATAATACCGCACCGCATGATTGAAGATAGCAGACAACTGATTATGCAGTGTTTTCAGATAGGTCTGTGAGTATGGCTTTTTCTTCTCGTCCCGATAGGCAAGCATCTCATTCTGCCATGCGATAACCTCTTTTGTGGAAATCTCGCTGATTTTCAGCTTGCCGAAATAAGGTAAAATCTTCGTGCGGATGATATGCTCCTTTGTCAGCCATGTGTTCTCCTTCAGACGGCTTTTCATATCCCGTATATATAGTTCGGTAAAGGCTTCAAAACTCATATCCATATCGGAGGAGTTCTGCAACTGGAACATTCGCTCCCATTCCTGTGCTTCTTTCTTGGTCGCAAATCCACGCTTGCATTTCTGCTTACGCTCGCCTTTCCAGTTTACATATCTCGCCATCACATACCATGTTCCATTGTCCTCATTTTTGAATACTGGCATTATTCGTCCCCCTTTCTTGCTCCGTAGAGCCTTTCATAGAAATATTGGCGGTTTACCCGTCCTGAAATCGTAATAAAGCCTTTTGCTTTCAGCTCCTCATTCAACTGACGGATTAACTTGTAGGCATACGGCTTTGATACGCTTAATTCCTGTGCCACTTCTTCGGCACAAATAAATCTGTTCTTCATATAATCAGTCCTTTCTTTCATTTTTTATCGCCGCTCTATCCGAATAAAGTTCCAGCAGGTATTCCCTATTCGGCACTGTGCTGTCCCGATATATCGTAATATGTCAGGCGCTCGCTTGCTGTCTGGCAAGGTCTTGGCGGTTTATACTGTTCGGACGGTCATTTTATTTTCGCTAAACTTATTTGCTTAATTTTGAGCTTATTATACTAAGCATATTTGCTTGTGTCAAGTGGCTTTTCGGAAAATATTAAACTTTTTTGTTTTGTATTATCTTGACTTCTCCTAAACATATCTGCTATACTCATTGTAAAATACATACAAGGAGTGGACACGTTATGGCGATTGGAGAGAGAATACATTTTTTCCGCATTCTGCGTGGGATGACACAAAAATATCTTGGTACGATTGTCGGCTTTCCTGAGCGAAGTGCCGATGTACGTTTAGCACAATACGAAACAGGAACAAGAAAACCGAAGGCGGAACTTACTGCTGCACTGGCACAGGCTCTGGATGTTTCCCCTCATGCCCTCGATGTGCCTGACATTGACAGCTATATCGGACTGATGCACACTTTATTTACCCTTGAAGATTTGTACGGTCTGACTGTCAGTGAATCAGACGGAGAAATCTGTCTGAAAGTTGATACTTCCAAAGGTAAAGACGCTCACGAACTCCGGAAAATGTTGTATGCCTGGAAAGAGCAGGCTGACAAGCTATCTTCTGAAGAGATCAGTAAAGATAAATACGATGAGTGGCGTTACCACTACCCGGAGTTTGATACCACGCAAACATGGGCGAAAGTCCCATCACAAGAACTTAGCGACGCTCTGGTCGAAGCATTTAAAGATAAACTCACTGATTAGTGTAAGGAGGATACAACATTGATTACCAATCACGATGAAGAAATAATTAGTGAAATTGCTGATTTCAACACACTGACTTTAGTAACTGCTGCATACACCCTATATGAAAAACTCTCCACAAAGAAACCTATATCAAAGCGAGAGTTTTACAAAGAGTTTGGCGATAACTTTCAGAGTTTTAAAAAAATATTTTCCGAAGATATCGACTAAAAATAAGCACGACAAAAAGCCCTTAGCCATGAGTTTTTACCCACAGCTAAGGGCTTCGTTTATAATATGGATTATTGGTTGCACAACCACCTGTCAATCATTCTCTAACCCTAAAACCACTGGATTACAAGAATAATGGCGCTCATGCAACTGTTATCAATTTGTTATCAAAAGACTTTTAAAAATGCTGCAAACCCGCATAAACGCTGGGTTTACTAAGCATTTTTGCTTATTCAAACTCTTCCCGAGTTTTTTATCGGCAACTCATAAATGCTGATATTTACTGCATTTGGGGCACTTCTATTTCGCTAAATATCGCTCTTTTCGCATCGTTTTCAAAGTTTTTAGTAGCAAATTAGTTGCAGTATCTGCACCGATATTTTTCCATCGGCTTGATATAATCTACTTTTTTATTATTCACAATGAATAAATTCCTATGGCTGTCAGGTTATCTATTAGGCCTGCTGCCACAGCCAAAACGAAAGGAGCATTACAATGAGCAATCAACATAAAAATCCAACCATCAGCTTCAGAATTAGTGACACTGAACGTAAACAAATCGAAGCCCGTATTCTTGCCAGCGGAATGATGAAGAAAGATTACTTTGTCCGTTCTTGTATCTATAACCGTATCTGTGTAGTTGGCAAGAAAGAAACTATATATCCTTTGGTACAAACTGTAAATGTGTTGTATCTGCAATTACTTGAAATACAAAAGGCATTTACCGCACCAAACTGCACTCCCGATACTCTTCCTTCTTCGGAGGCCATTAAGGAATTACAGATTGAATACACCAATATGCTTACAGCTATTATTGACCTGCTAGATGGTGCAAAATATCTGTGGGAGGGTGACCGCCATGAACAACAATCTTAATTTCCGGTTCGGTATGTATGAACCCGCCACAGACTCCATTATCGTCAATACCAGAGAGAACTCCATTCTAGTTATCCGTTGCAAGGAATGTAATTCCTCTGTTATCTTTGATGATCCGACTGATATCGTATATCTTTACCGGCTGGCAAAGGAATCACCTCTGCTGTATGCAAAACTGGCATTGATAGAAAACGGGTTACAGGATTATGCGGATGCGATAAGTGAATTTAATTAATTGTTCCTCAAGTTGAGAAACATTTTCATATAATCTTTTCACTTATATCACCAGCTTTTAACTTTTGTTTAGGCTGGTGATATAGTATCCAATTAATCTCTATCATTCTTTTAGATGCATACTTTCTTATTCAATTTCAAAATACAAATCCTTAAAATACTTATCATTATACGGTTCAAATTTACCTTTTTTGCTCTTATAAATACCCCTAAAATATGTCTTAACACTTTTATTTGTATTAATATACTTCATTGCTTTTGCACCGTTGCTTATTTTCTTTAAACTATCTATATTGGTATATATTGATGGCAGAGAACTATTCAAATAAGTAATTTCTATCATATCCTTATTAAACCCACATTTCTTGATCTTTGCATCTCCGTAAAATATACCAAAAGCGCCATCCTCTGGCACTTTATTACTTGAGGAAAATAATTCATTTAACGAATACATTTTCCCTTTTACACAAATCACCTCTATATTTCTATCCACTTTTCCATTATTAAATAGTTCAACAAAAGCCTCAATCCTAGCTGCACGCCGGCCTTCATACTTCGAACCTCTGTTTTCATTTTCCCTTTTATATGAATATCCAGTTTCTTTTGATGGTATTTTCTCCACATCTTGTCCAATTTCCACTTCTTTAGTATTTTTATCTGGCGATACCATCATTGTAATGATTCCATTATTCTTTACTTCTTCAGAGATTTCCTTAATTTCTTTCTCTATTTGCTGACGTTCCTCCTTTTTCCCCACCTCATCGCATCCTATAACATGTAATTCATCATTATGCGATGGAACAAAGTAAAATCTTTTTCCACTAGTATTTTTCCAGTTTGTACAAGTTAGCAATATACCACACTTTTTATCACAACAGCAAAAAGCTCTTTCATTACTCAAACTCTCTTTTTCCGATAACTCCACAGCTTCCTTCGCTGAAATATTCTTACATAACTCAAAACTGTATGCTCTCTCTGACATTCTATCTCCCCTTTCATCTATTTGTAATAATATTAGTCCCTATAGATTTTTCAATTTGAAGTCTATCCAAAGAAATTGAACCATTTAACGCTCTTAATTCTTCTATTTCCTCATCCATGAATTCTGGTCCTAAGATCACTCTTTTAATACAATTTTCATTTATTGGAAGATCAAAATAATAACTTTTGTCTTAGTACTGTCCTAGTTTTTGTATATTTCCATTTGCCCTTTTCATTGAAAGCAGTGCTCTTATTTCACATTCTTCTTCCCAAAAAGAATGCTTAATAAAAGGCGCTGATGTATCAAATTTATCAATTAATTCAAGCAGCGGAATAACAATACATTTCTTCAATTCTAAAACTTTGTTTATGAATGGAATCTGTATAGGTGGAATGATATCCTGCTTTTGATCTTTTTCTTTGGCTAATCTTTTAACATCCTCTGAAAAAGCATTCATTATTTGTTCTAAATAATCCTTAATTCCTTCAAACCCATATGTTATACTTCTACAATCCTTAACATCGAAATTTTCAGCAAATCTTTTCATCGAATGTATTAAGCACTGTTTATCAAACTCTATACATACTCCATTATACCGTTCTGCCGCACGATCTTTTCTATGCATTGTGTACGCATCCCACAACATACGCGAATCTGCTTTTGTTGTAAAACAAGCCACAAGAGAAACTCTCGAACTTTTAACTCCATTATGCTTTAACATGTCAAAATAAAATTTTTGTTCTGCCTTCAAATTAGCATCCCTAAGTTTATCTTCTGCCATTGTAATTAATTCGTTATATAGCTGAATTGTATCCAACCTATCATTAGATGATGTACTTTCCTTAAAGCGTAATGTTCCATTCGTTAAAATAAGCTTGAACGTATTGTAATCAGTATAATAATACATTAACACAACTCCTTCCTTATTTTAAGTTTATTTTATATCAAATGCAAAATCAGCCACGAGTTGCTTAAACTGCTCACAATATTCCGGTGATAGCATTTTACTAGGAGCATGTCCCTTATAATCAATATGATTAATTTCCGGACGATTATCATATTTTCCCATTTCTTCATCCTTAAGAGTAGTTGTAAAGATTATCTGATTATCTAATTCCTTATATTTTTCAATAACCGTCTTTTCCTTACCTGTCGATAAATCCTCCGCTCTAAATGAATCAATTATAATAGGCCAATTATGCCCCAACACTTTTTGAAGTGCAAACATTTTGACCACATGAAAAATAGTGGCTTCACTTCCCGAAAAGACTTCATCCTTTTTTGTAAATAATCCCTCAAACACTAAATTTCCATTAGGGTCAATAGCTTTATATAATGTGTTCATCTCTTTCAATATTACATTTATTACAGCTTCTCTCTTATTCTTGGTTTGCTCTGACGAAGTTTCTGAAACACTCAATTTACTTTGCAGTTCTTTAATCTCTTGTTCTATTTCTAAAATTCGCAATTCTGCATCAGATGCAGAGAAAATTTGCTCTTTCAACTCTATAAGAGCTTCTAACGTTATCTCTTCATCATTCATCATAAGACGCAATTTCCCTTGTTCGTTTGAAATAGCGATATCATATTTTTCTATTTCTTCATCGTAGGACTCGATTTTTTCATATATCGAGTTAATAATATCGTTCCGCATTTCGACGGTAGATACATCAAATACATATGCAGTTCTTTTAGTCGAAGTTGCATATGCAATATTTTTTGAATGGCAATCCATACACTTCAGTTCTCCAACATCAATATTTCTGTTAAGAGACTTTAATTCTTTAATCGTATTTTCCCATTTTGATTTTCTATTTGCTGCCAAATTTCTTGCTTTGCGAAGCTCCGTTATCTTCGCATTAATTTTGTCCATTTGTTCTACTTTATTTTCAAACGCTGATCGATCACTTACCGCACTCAAATATTGAACCGGTGCTTTCTTTGACGAAAGAATTTTATGTTGTTTCAATAATAGTTTCTTTTCATCTTTTAAATCAGTCAACTGTGCCTTTATTTGCTCAATCTCTTCTATGTCTAATTTATATCCACTCAAGTCTAAAATACTGTATATCATTTCTTCAAAATCTTTTTTATTATACAATCCCGAATGTGAAATATTAGAAGTATCTTTTTTATCCTGACCAACAAAAAACAATTGAAAAAATAATACCGGATCCACAATCTTCGAGATTTGATTCTTAACAATCTCGGGCAATTTAAAAATGTGCTTCGTCCAATACCGCTTTAATTCTGACACACTATCAAATAACAATAATGTTTTTCCCTCTATAAGAGCAAAATTTTCACCATATCTACATACTCTGTAAAATTTATTATTTTCTTCAAATTCTATGTAATAATAATATTTTTTGTAATCAAATGTTGTAGGGAAAGTGGGCTCATTGCCAATTGCATACATCATAGATTGCATGGCAATTGTTTTTCCTTTATTATTATCATCACTAGAAATAATATTTAACCCATCTGTAAAACCATCTTCCACAAACGCTTCTGTACTATTTCCAATTGCAATTTTCTTAATAATCATCCTTGTACACCATCCTTTACTTGTGCGATAAAATATTTTAATGATAATACATCAAAATCTTTCGCATTTTTTTTGATTTCTTTATCCATCTGATTAAATATCCCATTCACGTCTAGTAATGGATTCTTTAGTATAATACTATACACTTCCTCCAATAATGCCCAAAATGTTTCCGCTGAATTCTTATTAAACAATGCTTTTGACAGCGCCGTTTGACACTCCTGTATAAAATCTTTCTCTTGCTCTGGCGGACAAGTTCTCAATATCGGCATAAAGGACATTGGAATCCCTTGACCCACGGGATTTCTATTAATTATCCTCTGTAATGCCAACAAACGTACATCCGCCGCAGTAAGATGTCTGAAATATCTTAACGCTTCATCCTGCGTTTCTATTACAACTCCCTCTACAACCTGTACATTCTTTTTACTAGCTTGCTTGTCACGAATCTCATTAAATATTGCATCCAAGACTTTTTCTTCTGGTACTAATCCCGGATGATCTTTTATAATAGCCTTCACATATTCACTAGGTTTTCTATCATCAACTACAAATCTTACTTTTTTCAAGAAATCTGAAATATTGGTATCCGTAATATCCTTATCATCAATATACTCTTTTTCCTTAGCTTCTTCTTTTAATCCCTCTATCATATTCTGTAATGCATCGAAATTCACATTTTCAATACCAAACGAATTAATTTCATCATCAATTCTTACGGTATTAGAAACACCACCAACAAATAATATGTAATCCGCGAAATCAAAATCACACATATAATTTTTAAACAATGTTACTAACTCTTTTCCTATTGCCTTTGGCGAGTTTCCTTTTGCTCCTTTTGACTGTATATCCCATAACTTATCAGAAAATGCATCCATACCAGTCAAATCATTAAAAAAATCAACGATAAAATAGTATATCTCTTCACTATCTTTTCTCAAATTCATTAGATATAATAGTGCCTTTGTTTCTGTTTCAGCTCCCGATTTTCTTGTTTTTTCTGACGATTTCACGATATATGACATTACTTCACCTTCTCTCCAGATTCTTGTATTTTTTTCCTAACCACATTGGTTAAGATGTGGTTAGGTTATTTTCTCACGAAAAATATTTCTGATTTTTACTTGATGGCTTTTCCGGTATAGTCATCTTTAACACACCATTTTTCAGCATAGGTGTTAAATACTTTCTTCTAAAACTTGTCCTGCTATCAAAATAAAATTCATCCATTATTTCTTGGACCGATTTCGGTTCTTTACAAAAATCAATGATTTGCTTGTTCAAATCCTGACAATTTTAGTTAGGATAATGGTCAGGATGCTGACCATCATTCCTAAACAACCCCAAATACTTATCACAAGCCTTACACAGAACCATAATTCCAGCCTCATTAATCTCGTATTCTGGCAATTGTCCATCATACAACGCACAAGCTTCCCTAATCTTCTCAAATCCTCTTCCCCAAGCTTCAATCATACCGCTTTTGAAAAAGACATTTGCCAATTTCGGATTAAAAGTCTTTGATGAATGTTTCATAAACAATTTGTCAGTAGAATCCAGATTTGGAGGCATCTCACCATCGTTCCAAATATAAATCTTATCCTCATAAACACTAATCTGAATTGGATTATAGCTACTTTAATCCTTATGAACAATGGCATTCAACAAAATCTCACGGAATGCGTCCTTGTGGAACATAAATTGCTCAATTCTCTGGACTCCCTCATAATCAATCAAGGCCTTCATATATTTTGTATAAACTAAATCAACGGTCTTATCTACCTGCTCTATCAAAGGCCCGTGCACCTCATCCTGATACACCAAATCGGAATCCGATTTTCCAAAATATCCGGTTTTGATATAAGAACCTGTTACCCACTTCTCTGGATCTTTATAAAATGCAAGCATTGCTGCTCTTATCAAATATCCATCTTCATCAATTAGGTGCGGGTTATCCATCAAGATAGTATCTTCCACACTGACTTCTTCCTTCGTAAGCCTTCCTCTTTTCACTGCCTTATCTTTAAATAACTGTATTGCATCCTGCTTTAAGTCAGATACTGACAGTTTTGGCAGAGGCACACCATCCCATGTTCTTCCCTGCGTTTTTAACAAAGCTCTTTCCAATTCCTTTCCGGTAATCTCACGCATGGTACTTCCGGAACGATAATAATATTTTCCACGAAAACTTATTAAAGATGGGTATTTATCAACAATTATCTGCAGATACTCAAGTTCGCCTTTATATAACAAATTCACATCTGCAATGATTCCCATTGTATCTGTAATCTTATTAGGAATTCGCTCTAATAAATCTCTTGCATTATCAATACCTACAACATTACCATCGTCATCCGTACCTATGTATATTGTTCAACCGCAGGCATTGGCATATCCACAAATCCATTTCAAATATTCATCCTGCCATGACTCCTTCCACTCTATGGATTGATGTTCTTTTTCCTTCATATATTCACCAACTTTCTTTATTTTTAAAGCATTTTACCGGTTATCATCATCTTCAACATTTACTGGCACTTTGACTAATTCATTTCGTTCTTTAATCCAAATTAATATTTTTACGGCTATAACAACCGCCACAATACTACATATACCAATAGTGACCTGTATTTTATGTGCCATAACAAATTTGCCAATCCAAATCACTCCATATGTCACTGCCCAAACTGCCACAAACACAACAGTTCTAATTATCCAATGAACAAATGAGCCTGCTGCCCTTCCAGATATAGAACCGCTATGATATAAAGCACCTACCTTGTCGTATGCAACATGATATGCAATTTCACCAATAACCAACAGAATAATCCATTCATAATACCATTCAATCGGTAATCCCAATGGTTCTGTTGCTAAATCAAAAATAAATTTAAACATTTATCTCCTTTCTTTGTCCACTTCCATAAAGAAGTATTCCAGTGTCTCCACAAACATATTATGTTCAAACAATTCCTTAATTTGCTCCCGATTCATCCAAGCAACCTGTGCAACTTCATCCGTTGTGGCATTGCCCAAATCAACTTCTCCATCATATTCAAACAGCCAAACGTCCATAATATCATTAAAGATTTTTCCCTCAATGATTTTTCGTGTCTTTGTAAAAAGAACCTGTCCATTTTCCGGCATTAAATCAACGCCAACCTCTTCCTTTGCCTCCCGGATCGCTCCTAATAAACTATCCTCACCTTTTACAACGGAACCACCTACACATTCCCACATCAAAGGGTATGTCGGCCTGTTTGCAGAACGCTGCGAGATAAGGTACTCTCCCTTAGAATTTCGAATCCATACATGCACCACCAAATGGTAGCCATCTATCGGTAACTGTTCGCCCCTGACATGATCTTTTCCCAGAAGCTCTCTATTCTCGTTATACAAATCCCAAATTTCTGCATCCGGCACATACTCCACAATATCCCCAAAGTCTGCATGTAATGTTTTGCAGATTTTGCTAAGAATTGTAAGGCTCACCTCTTCATCACGGCGAAGCTTTGTCATTGTGTTAGGAGCGATTTCTGCCTTTTTACGCAAGTCCGATTTGCTCATTTTTTTATCTACTAATAATTTCCATAATCTTTTATAAGATACAGCCATGATAATTTCTCCTATTCCATCTTCACATTGTATATATTCTACATATCTATCGTGTCAATAAATTTGGGAATAAACTCCCTAAAATATCTTCTATTTTTCCAATCATTTAAATTTCCAATAAAGGCTATTCTGTATTTTGCCCTCGTACATGCCACATTAAGTATATTAGCCTTTTTTACTACCCAATTCATTGCACCTACACTTTTATCTGAACAACCTAATACAAAAATCACTTCATTAGCATCTTTACCTTGAAAAGTATGCACTGTGCCAACACATTTTTTCGTCCATTTTTTCAACACCTCCTTGTCATTTCCTTTTGCTGAAAAATAACCAACTACAAATTTACGCATTGACTCTGCCACTGTTCTGAAAGGTGTAATTATAAAGATCTTATCGTCTGTGTCAAATAAATCAGTATATATATGTAGTGCACTTTCCAATAATTGACATACTCTCTCTGCTTGATTTTTTACAAAATGATCCTTGCTACCATTTTCTGTTCCTTCAACATTTATCCATCCTGATTTTTTTATCAAAAATGGTTGTTCTTGTTTTAAATAATCTTCCTTTTTATTCGTTTTATTGAACATTCTATTGTCATATGAAATCATATTTGAGATAGAAAACATTGGCTCTATACACCTTCTATGAACAACCAACGGACAACCAACCTGTCTTTCTCCAATCATACCGTTAAACTCATTCATATTGTCTGCTAAAGTCTGAACTGAATTTTCAATCACCTTGTATTCATTTGCTACTCCTGTACTATCAGCAAGTATATCAATTAACACTTTAGGAATTGTTACAACAGGTTCCACTTGTAATGGGTCTCCCACAACAACTGCTTGCCTTGTCCTATAAAGTGCGCCTAAAGCAGACTGTGGCATAGCTTGTCCCGATTCGTCAATTATTAGCATGCCTAAGCTCATATTTCCTGCATGTTTTAAAAACCTTCCAACTGATGCAAATGTAGAAGAGAGTACAGGTATCACTACTGACAAGGAATTAAACAAATGTGGAAACATCTCTTGTTTTTCTGCTATTGTATATTTTCCATTGTTATATGCCTGATATACAAACAGATTTCTTTTTATATATGGCGAATTCAAAATAAACGCTTTTCGCACCTGTAATGAAGCATAAAACAATTCTTCTCTAGCCATATCATATTCGTCAAATGTCCATGGGCATGCATTCTGTGAATTTTCAGATTCCTTAATATTTTCATAGAAATATCTATCCGCAAAATTATTTTTGTATTTGTTTTTCAATGACTCATTATTTCCATATACTTTTTCCTCAAGTATCTGTACTTTCTTTTCTAGAGTAGAGATTATGCTATATTGATTTTCAATTTTTCCACATACTTCTTCTGTATTTCTCTTGGTCAAACTATACCTACGCTTAATGTCTTCGTGCTGTATTATTAACTCATCGACATATTTTTGTTTTTCAGCAACATGTCTACCTATTTTTCCTAACCCCAGAAGGATAAGTAGTTTCTTAAAAATAGAGCTATGCTCTTTAATATATTTGATTTCCTCTTCCTGCTCTAAAGTCTCCTTTTCATTATTTTCTAATTCCGTTTTTACCTCATTTAACTTTTTATTTAGCTGCTCTTTTTCTATAGTCAACTGTTTTAATTCCCATTTTCTCTTAGCTAAGTTCTCTTTTTCCTGATAAAAATCCACTAAAAGTTTCTGATCATTTTTGATATCTTTTCTTAATGATAAAACCTTTTTTTTGGCTATATTAAATTTTTCTATAGCTTCATTCCACGAAATACTATCAACCCTTGCCAGGTCCAATGTCACTTTATTTGAATCATCATTTTTTCTAGCAAATACACAAGATTCTAACACTTCAGCAACATAGGACTTTCTTCCCATACGAGCCGATATTAATCCCCATGCACTTCCTTCTTCTCCCAAAAGATTATCTGCCACAGCTGAAAAATACACTTCCCTATTTATTTTCCTATCAAAATAATCTGTCCTCGTCTTTTCTTTTTCCATGTCACCAGATTTCGGTAAATCAAGCGTTACATTCTCTACTGCTCCATTATTATTTGATACAACGATAATTCCAAATTTAACAATTTCTTCTGGTATTTCATAATATTTTTCTATATAACTAGCATTTGATGCAGACTCAATTTTTCGAGAAACAAAATTACCACCATCAATCCCATATTTAATTAAAACTTCTGCCAATTGCACAACATTTGACGCTATTATTTCTTTCAAAAGTGTTGTTTTCCCCGTTCCTGGAGGTCCATTTACTGAGAATATTTTTTCATATCTATCCTTTTCTGATATAGCTATGTTTATAGCTAATTGCTGCATTAATGTCGGTGAGAACTTTGATGGGTATTTTGCCAGTGGAAATCTATCTACTTCTAACCATTTTTTCATGGCATTAACATCGCTGTCTATCATTATCTTTTTCTGATTATCAGACAATAACGAGGTGGTATATTTTATTACATGCTCATTATTCTTATAGTTTTTTTGAATTCTTTCTATTTCGTCCAAGTAAAAGCTAAAAAAGTCACTCGTTTCATCTTCTTTCTTTAAACCTTTGCATGCATAAACCTTATCCGAGGCACCTTCTAACCCTACTTGACTTTCATTCTCAACTCCTAATTTGTCAAACACAATATTTTTAACTATCGTTATGTCTGTAAACTCCAGTATTTGTATATCATTCTGTTTAAGTAATTCATTTACATCTTCATTTAACTTGCATATGTCTTCTTGCATAATATTAACATTTATGTCTTCTGATTTTATCATACAAAGTACAGCATAAAAGAAAGGACTGATTTGCACACCTTCCTCTGTAAGTTTTCCATCTAAGTCTATCTGAACTGAGAAAATATAAAATCTACCTGACAATTCGTTTATCTCTGAATATTTTTCCATATCTAATTTACATTTTTCAGCCATTTTTTCCACAAAGGTTTTAATTTTGTAACAGCCACAATAAACATTTGCACGATTATACAACTTCTCATCAGATTTATGTTTTTTGCTCAAATACTCATTATGTGCCTTGTATTCTTTTAATGGTAAACTTCTTGTACTGTAAGCATTATAATATGCATCAAACGGAATATCTTGTTTTCCCTCTTTTATTGTTAAAGTCAATTCGGGATAATCCGATGGTGTAAAATATTCTTCCAATTTCCAAAAATTAAGTATTTTATTGCATTCTTCTGTTATATATCTGTTTCTCATGCTATACCTGCTTTCTATTTTAATTATTTATACCTTCAGCTCCATTTCATCTTCCATTTTTACAAATCCGTATCTCTCATACAAAGGTCGTCCCATCTCTGTCGCCTCTAAAGTAATCTGTGATATGCCCTGTTTCCTCGCATCCTTTACCAGTAAATCTAATGTATGAAATGCAATCCCCTGTCTCCGATATTCCGATGCCGTATACATATTCATAATGTACGCCCTTTTACCGGTCGGATTATGGTAGGTCGGCATAACCTGATAAAAGCTTACACCGCCCGCTCCAATAAACTTTCCGTTATCATACACCAAATATGCAATATGCTCTCCGGTTTCCAACGCACGCCTATAATATGCATATGATTCCTCCTCCACAACGGACATATCCTCATCATCTGACAACTTATTTGCTGCACGAAGGACAATAATCCTTGTTCTTACCAATTCGTCGATATCTTCCATTGTTGCTCTTTTATATTCAAATCTTTCTAACATCCTACACCTCAACTAACAAAGACTCTCCTTTAGAATAATCTCCACTTGTCCATTGCCATTTTTCAGAAAGTTCTATTTTCCCGTTTTCTTGTACAGTTGGCACACTATGGCACTTACCTGTCTTTATTTGCATATTCTGATTCATGTGGTGATACACAAAATCAAGTTTCCCATTACATAAAACCGATCCAATCAACGAACCTTTTAATATATCTCCACCGCTATATTCATCCCACAATAGATTTCCATTCTGATGATATGTAAAGTTGGTCTGTTCACCAACCTCACCGTTTTCAGAATTCATTTTGGGGATAAATTTTCTTCCATCATAATTTATATCTGTCGAGATTTTATGAAGTTCCTTTTCCATAACTTCATACGCAAGTATCACTCCATTTTCTACAGGATAACGCTCATGCATTACATTCACAAATCCAAGCTTTTCATAAAGGGCTGCCACCGGAAGTGACGCATCCAGATATGCCTTATCAAATTTTTCGCCAATCTGTTCTTCAATATTTTTCATAATAAAAGTGCCATATCCCTTTTTCTGGTGTTCCGGAAGGACATAAACTCTTGTAATGTGATCATCCACAAAACAACCTGTTGCTACGATTGTTCCATCTATTTTTAGCACACTTACATAACCATTTTTAATATCCTTTTCTAAAGCATCCTCACTGTGATGTCCGCAGAAAAAATCTACTACTTCCATTGGATAATACTTCGGATATATTGTTTTTATTGTATGCTGCACCACATTGTACACAGCCTGTATATCTTCTGGCTTTGCTAATTCATATATCACGTTGTCTTCGTCTCCTTGCTATTTTCGCCTTATGGCACCATATGAGCAAGCTCATGGTGTCGCAAGGCTCATTTTTTCATAATCTTGCTCCTTATTTTACATATCAATCCACTGTATAAATGCAGTCTTGTCAGAACTATTATAACCGGCATTTCGATAGAATTCAATGTACCTTCTTCCTTTGAACCTGTAAGCAACATAATCTTGTAACAATGATTCTCTTCTGCAATTTTCTTAGCAAAATTTAGGCAATCTGTAGCATAACCTTTCTCTCGATACTCCCCATGTGTTACCACATTTTCAACAAATGCATATGGACGAACATTTCTTGTGAGATTGGGAATAATCACACATACGCAGGATGCCACAACCTTGCCATCAATCTCACAAACAATCAAATGATGATTGACATCATTTATAATATTCTCCCATGCATTTCTTAACTGCTCTGAATCTTCTGGAATGCTTTTCTCATGAAGATATAGGTAAAGCTGTAATATTTCATCTAAATCATTTTTGTTTACTTCTCTAATCATTTTTCAACCCAATCTATATCTTAAAGTTCCATCAACCCGTTTTCGATAAAGTAATAAATATTCTCTTTTTTATATCCATACTTTGAATCTGGAAATGCTATGTGCGGTTCAAATGTAAAATACTTTACATCGCCAAGCTTGGTCATATTACCTTTTTCAATGTAAACTCTATCACCTTTGGTTTTTACAATGGAATGTCCCAGATTGCCCATAAAATCAAGATTAACAAATCCATTTTCCACTATGAACTCATTCATATGATAGTACAATTTCTCAAAGGTTGTTTCCTTCGTAGCAAAACGTAACAATTCTGCATGTAATTTCTCTTCCATCTGGAGACCGCTTTTCCATTCCGGATTTTCAATCAGCCCTATATCCTCTACAACCATGCCGTTTTCTACAATAATAGTTCTCGCATAGTCTCCCCAGATATTCCCCACCTGTGGACTTAAATCAATGGTTATTATATCGTTGTTTCCTATAACTCTATCCGAAGTTACATACTGCTTACCAGATACAGAAACAGTTGTTTCATCTCCTGCAAATACAAATGCACCAACATCCCAATACCAGAACGAATCTGCACCCAACTCTAACAGTTTTTCCTCAGATAACTCTCGAATCTCAAGTAAATTCATTCCCGGCTTGATAGTATTCTTTATGTATTCTATAGTCTGTTTTGCTGACAACTGTATCTGGCTATAAGACTGCTTTTCTATCTGCATATACTTTTCAATCAATTTAGGCTGAATCAACGGATATGTCCAGTTTTGTGGCAACTCATCCATAAGTACAACCTTTTCCATCTCACTATCCAGCTGACCTGAAAATTCCCTTATCTCCGCAAAACATAATAATCCAAATGTTTCCTCACCGTTCTCATTTACACTATTCTTACCCGTGACGGAATAAACGCATATTGGCTTAATATTAAACTGTATGGCACCTGTTTCTTCCTGAAGTTCTCTCTTAGCAGTTTCCAAAATATCTTCTCCAACTTCACGATGACCTCCCGGAGCCTCATAGGTATCTCGTTCCTTATGTTTGCAAAACACCCATTTGCCATTGCTCTGCGAAATAATTACTGCAAATTTCAATAGTGAATCATCTACCGTATCATAAAATTTAACTTCCAACATATCACTTTTCTCCTTCCCATTCTGCCATAAACTCTACAAGATACTCCTTCATAACAGCTTGTCTATGCATAGCCATTTTCTTTGCAGTTTCAGTATTCATCATATCTTTAAGCAGCAGGAGTTTTTCATAAAAGTGATTAATACTTGTAGAATTATGGTTCTGATTATAATCCGCCTTATTCATATTAGTCATAGGTTTTATATCCGGATCATGTATTCTTCTTCCTTTACTACCACCATATGCGAATGTCCTTGCAATTCCAATAGCTCCTATAGCATCAAGTCTGTCCGCATCCTGTATACATTTTCCTTCTAATGTGCTTGGTACAACTGAATCCGTTCCTACAAAAGAAACTTCATCTATAATCTTACACACAGAAGCTATAACTTTATCATCTACGCCACTATTTTTCATAAATCTAACTGCATTTTTCTTAGTATCGTGTGTTTCCGGTGAAAGCTTAACATCATCTACATCGTGTAATAAGGCTGCTAACTGCACAATCAACATATCCGCATTTTCTTGCTCTGCAATCTGCATAGCCAAACGATAAACCCTCATAGTATGATGATAGTCATGCCCACTACAATCATCTGCAAATATCTGTTTTACATATTTTATAGCATTTTCTATCACCATATCCGCCTCCAATATCACTATAACTCCTCTACATCTAACAAATATTATCCTCTTTTTCTACCAGTGAAAACAGTTCCACATGGCTTTTCATTTACTTGTATAGATATTTTTGCAGTTACGTTTATAACTTTGCGATTATTATAGAGGAATTCTCTAAGTTCATCTTCATCAAAATCTATCGGAAGTCCATTCAAAATAGGATAGTAATATTTTCCTGTTTCCCTGTCATATTCTACATTTTCTTCTTTTATACTTGGAGAATGGATTGAGACATTAATATCATGCAAGCACACCTGTATAGAATTCCTTCTCAACGCGATACCATCTTGCAAAACAGTTGTGTATATTGTCTCATAATCTTCCAAAAATCTTTTGTACTCAGCACTAATTCTATAATCCCTATTTTTCAAAATATATTGTGATCCAAGAAGTAAATGAAAATTATTTGCTGCTAAGTATTCCATAAATTCTTTATCATCAGCAAAATCGTCAAATCTCTTTTTAAATTCAACAACTCCCCTTTGATATAAAAATCTTGCAATACCAAACAAGAACATTCCATCCATATGTGAATAATATCCATTCGTACTGTTTTTGGTTCCCATTGAGCTAGTATAATCAATTAAGTTTAATAAATTAACATCTACGATTCCATTTTTTTCATCACTCTCAATTAGGATTGGAGCAAATTTTTCTTTTATGTTCTTAATGGTATCATCTTTAATTTTTTCACATATCTCTTCCTCATTTATTCTTGATTCATAGTTCTCTTGTGCTTCTTTTGCTAATCTGATGTATCTTTCCTTTTGTTTTTTCTTAACCATTTTTTCAAGGTCGTCATACATCAAATCAACTTCTTTATCTATTTGTTCCTCAGACTTATTACCTATAAATATCATTCTAAATAATTTACCAAGCATTCCTTTTGTTTTATCTTCATTTTTCTCCGAAACATATCTGAATGCTCGCATATCATCAATATTCCTTTCCAGTAACTCTGGCAAGAAAAATTCGTGAGACATAAATAGAATAAAAAACAAATAAAAATCTGATGTTACAGGCTCAATAATCATAGATTTTGCCGCTCCATATTGAGGAAACAACTCAAATCTATCTATTATACCATACATTTGATCAAGAATATCTAAATTCAACCATTCTGAGTTTTCTGACAACATATTAAGGAAGTCTAAAAAAGCCCCCTTCACAGCTTTGTCATCCCAGATATTTAATGCCGATTGTCTAATATCCGCTGGAACACAATCATCGCTTTCTCTTACAGCTAAATAATAGATATAACAATGAACAACCAGATATAATAAAGCCTGATATTTATTGTCTAATCTAACAGTGTTCCTCATTCCACTAAGATATAAGCCCATCTTTACAATGTTTTCTTGTCCATTTACTATCATTCCATAGCAATAGCAAAAGTAGGTATTAACTTTAGCCTTTAAAAAGTCTTCTGCTCTTTCTTCTGGAATGTTATAGGTAGAAAAAAGACTCCATCTATTTAATACGTTTGCCCAAACACGCTGATTAATTATATTATTTTTATTATTCTGTTTTTCCAAATAATATCCTATGTATTTTGCAAATGAATTTAATTCACTGATTTCACTTTGATAATTATATTCATATTTTTTAAATTTTGTTTCGTCCTCTTTATCATAAACCTCGTTGTCTTTGTTGTATCTAAGCCATATCGCAGCTCTTAATACCGAATCAGCTAAGTTATCAAACTTAAGTCTCTTTTCTACCTCTTCAACATTCATTTCATCAATACTTCGTATCAGTTCACTACAAATTTCTGTAAAAAGAGGAAACTCACTTTTGTATTGATTTAATAGTGGTCTTTTTTCTGCAATACAATTATAAATAAAACTCCATAATACGTCATATACTTCCTGCACAAATTCAAGACCTTTTTCCTTTAACGCTTTTTTCTCCGATCCCAAAAGGCAATATGATATGCTATAACATTGTTGTTCTATAGACGCTAAAGCTTCATCAGTTCTATAAGCCCATAACACTGACATACACTTTTCAAAAATTTCAAGGAACTTTTCATAACTTTGTTTATCCTGTAAATCAACCACCTTTTTCCAATCCAAAACAAAATCCTGATATATGATTAATTTTTTCTCATACTCTATATTGCTTTCTAACATATAATTGACATATGCTTCTATTTCTTGATTTTGTTTATTTCTTCCCTTAAAGGCAGAGTACATCTCTAGTATTGATATTAATATTGCAATTAATGTCGCTATAAATAAATAAAAAACAATATTGTATAAGCCTAGAGAATGAAATATCACGCCTGCCAAACACAATCCCAATGAAACAACAATAAGTACTTTTTGCGTTAATTTCCATGGTTTTAAGTTCAAATAGAAATCACTTATTGATACTCCTATATAAGAATCAGAAATATTACCTGTGATCAATGCAATAATTGTAAATATCAAAGTTCCGACTGTTGCCTGTATTTGTATAATAGTCAATGAAAATGCTTCTATGTCATCAATCGGAATTAAAATATTACTTTGAACAAGAACATTCCAATCACAAATTGCTCCTATTACAAAAGACATAATCATACCAGTTATGCCTATTAGTTCTCTTATTTTATATGTTTTCTGTATCTTTTTCCATTCCTCCATTAGTATTAATCCTTCCTTTTGTGATTGGTGTATTAATCCATATCCTTATAATTTAGATTATAACTACCTAATGGTCTGTCAACAGTTACGGTTACCTGTCTACCAATAACAGAATCCTTCAATTTCTTTGTAAAACAAATAATTCTGTTTGCTTCTACAAAACCCATTTTAATGTGAAATTTCAGACTATCTTCATTATCCAGTTCACAATCACTGGCAAATTCTGCACAGCCCTGCTCCTTTGCCCACTTCTGGCATGCCTCTAACATATCTCTTGCCACTCCTCTTTTTCTATATTCTTCTTTCACAAATATGCCCTCCAGATATCCCACAGGACTTGAATCTGTACCTTCTACATAGTCACGTCTTAATCCACATTGTGCAAATCCAACCGCACATCCATCTATCATAGCAAGAAAAATTGTACCATTCTCTTTACTAATATATTCGTAAAATTCCTGTGTCAATTCTTCAATAGTATGTGATTTCCACATTTGAATTGCCAATTCCGCAACTAGTAGTGCATCCTCCAACATTGCTACTCTAATACTCATTTTCACTGTCACTCCTCCAATCCTACTAAAACACTTGCCACCATCATTAATCAGTTCATTTAATCTATCTTGCTACAAAATTCCACAAGCTCTTCTTTTTTACATTCCAAATCTTCTTTATATTCCACTGAGCACAATCCCATCCTGTCACAACACTCTATTTCCATATGTCCATAAAAATGTTCTATGCTTGCAATAAGCCTCTCACATTCCCTCATACCAGGTCCAGTTCTTAATGCGATAACATATCCCTTCTTACCACTACTTATTTTTGCATGTGGTTCATGCGTATTGCACCAAGGAGTACATCTATCAATAAAAGCTTTAAATTGTCCCGGTATATCTGCCCAATAAGATGGAGACACAGATATAACTATATCAGCCCATTCATATTGTTCTATTATTCTATCAACATCATCTTTTTGAACGCATTTTGCTGTAGTATGACATTTTCTACATCCTTTGCAAAATTTTATATCATAATCATCAATACATATGTTTTTAACATCATGTTTCTTTTCCAGACAATCAGTAACTATATTAACAATTTCTGCTGTTGCACCATTTCTTACAGGACTACAATTCATTACCAATACTTTCATTTTGACCTCCGTTTTCATGTACCATATTTTATATGATATCACAGAATCACTACATCATCAATAACAATCGCAACTTCTTGCGATTGTTTCCCGATTTGCAATATATAATTCAGATACGTAAAGTGAATCGGGGATATGCAGAGGAATCATCTTCCTCTGCCCCTATTCCACATCTTATCTTCTGCTTTATCTTTGCCAGCATCTCCATCAACACTCTCATCATAAATCTTCTGAAGCTCTTCATAAAGCTCATCACCATCCAGCTTTATCCCCAGCCTTTTCATTGCATCCGAGAACAACCTTATGCTGCCACTTACATCAGCAATATCGAATCCAAATATATCAGCCTTATCAGAATCACTGACATTTTCATAACCACCAAACTCTGATATTCTCCTGACAATCCAGCCAACTTTATCTATAGGCTCTTTTTCTTCAGGTTCCACAAATTCACTTTTACCTGTTACATCAGTTATACTTTCGTCCATTCTTGTCACATTCTCATCAGACAGATTGTGAACCTTTGACATTTCTGTTCTTTCTAAATCTATCTGTTGTTTACCGGCAACATTAATTTGCTCCTCTTGTCCATTTCCATTATTATGGCTATTAGCAGGCTGATTCATTACAACAACATCTCTCTCCGACTCAACAACCGCTTTCGTTGTTCTCTCAACCAGCATATCCTTCTCCATCCCCGGTATCTCAATTTCCTTATCACCAACAATCTCTTCATCCTCCGAGACTGTATAATAAGCCATATACAAATCCTCTTTCATAATGCCATCAGCAAGCTGTATCCGTCTCTTTATCTTCTTTTTTTCCTGCTTAAGCTCGTCCAGTTCTTCCTGCACTTCCACATGCCACATCTGATAATCCTTATATTGTGCTTCTGTCTTAATCTTCCGTTTCCGGCTTGAGCTTTCTCTGTATATTTCATGCTGTCTGTCCTCAATCTGCTGGATTTTTTCTTCCTGCTTATTTCTGAAATTCACAAGCTCCACAATATCTTTGATGTCATTATTCACAAGTATCAGATATTCGTCCTGTAACTGATGAAACCTTTTCAATTCTTCCGTATACTTTGCTCCACCAACCACAAATCGTTTCTGCTCTACAATTCTCAGCCTATATAGCGTTGCAAAAAATCGTTTCTGGTATGGTGATAGTTTCGCCCTATGCAATCCTCTTATATCCGACGAATAAAAGTAAGGCTTTGACATCCAAGGCATATCTACATGATGTCTAAGCCTATCCTCTGCAAACATTTCATCCATCTTTGCCAGACTATGATAATATCGGAATCCCGGTGCCTGCACTTCCATCCACGCATCTTTCTTGAATACATATCCAAGTCTTTTCATCAGATATTTAAAATGCTCCACATTCCCGGCTGCATATGCACACATCTTGGCATCACGAAGAATAATTTCTTTCATGGACATTTCTCTTTCCCATTTGTCCCTGCTGATATTCTTCGGATTTCTGCTGTACTCCGCCGGCATTATGGAAAGTCCAAGTTCATCACAATATTTATTTGTGATAGGCTGGAGATGATTCTTCCAGTTGCTTTTAGGTGAATTGTATTTCTTGCCCGTCGTCATACTGACACTATTCCAGATCAGATGCCCGTGCATATGCTCCCTGTCAGTATGGACTGCATACACCGCCTCATAATCATCACCAAGCACATCCTTCGCAAAGTGTTCCAGTACGTACATTGCCTGTTCTGCAGTTACTTTTTCTTCCGGCGAAAACGATATGATCACATGATAGCCCTGCCTTTTACCCGTCTTATGAAAAATATTCTTTGTCTCCTCCATCTGCTCAAATGCCGTATCCGGCAGGCAGTTAATACCGCCCACCAGTACACATTCTTCTGTCTTATCTGGATTCTGAATATATTCCAAAGCATTCTTCAGGTGTGATGCCGGATTTCTGCCTTCCGATTCCATGATATTTAGGATCTTTGTAATCGCCATACTTCCAGCACCTCCCCGAATGTTTTCTTTACATCACCCAGACTGCTCTGCAATTTGTCAATATCGCTGTAATATAACTTTCCCTGTGAATTGCCAAGCTTTACTGCCTGATTAATATTATTTGCAATACCTGCTATGATGCGGATTGCCCTTGCTCTGTCTTCCGGATAACTTATATCAATGTTACCGCCTGTCCGGATTAATTCTCTTATATAGGCACTTGCTGTCATTCCGGTCCTCTTAAGTGCCGCTTTCAGAATATCCATATCTTTTTCCGACAGCTTCACAGATATCTTATAATCTTTCCTGTCAGACTTGTATCTTCTCTTTCCATCTGCCATACATTTCTCCCCTTTCGTAATTTTTCAATGCTGTATCAAACCAATCTCTTTTTATCTGTACCATTGCTTTTTCATCCTTTCTTAAAATAGTGTTCACAGGTTTTGCAGGTTTTGCAAGATGCGGAAAAGGTCGGACCTTTTCCCGAAAAAATATAAACGCATCAGCGTTTACATAATTTTCCGTCTTGGCAGGAGCACCTGCACCCTGTATATGATATGTGGTAGTTAATGTGCCACCACAATTATGGGTATGGTGGCTGAGGTGCCACCAGATTTGAAAAGTAGTGGCACTTTCTGCCATCACTTTGCTGCTTTGATGGCATTTTCCGCCACCACTTTTCCATTTTGATGGCACTTTCCGCCACCATAACTTTTTTATCGCCCATCTGAGTGGTGGCGCTTTTTGCCGTCACTTTGTGGTTTTGGGGGCGCTTTTTGCCCCCACTTTTGCATTTTGACGGCACTTTTTGCCCCCACACTTTTTCAGCTCTGATTTGAGTGGGGGCGCTTTCTGCCCCCACTTTGTGGTTTTGGGGGCGCTTTTTGCCCCCACATTGGTTTCGCCTATTCAGTTATCTCTTTTGCCATTGCATCCGCATCCGATATTACATTTTCTGCTATCTCAGCACCATCTTCCGGCAATCCATTTGTTTCAGGCTGTATATCCACTTCATCCTGTTCACTTATCACAAAATCCCCAACTGCAGTTTCATAATCCATTTCTTCTGCAACCTTGCTCCGGTTACGCTGCGGCTCATAATCCGGATTGTAATAATCTTCGTAACCATAGATTTTCTGTTCAAAGTACTTCCTTGGACATTTGCCCCGCATGGTGAAATAACCTTTTGCCTCAAGCTCTGCATTATATTCCTTTATAATTGCATATGCCTTTGTCATCCCGATACCAAGCATCTGGCTTATCTCACCTGCATCTATGAATGCTTCATTTATACCCTTCATGCAGCTCCTCCTTTCATAAATTGTTATTTTAAATACGTATTTTCACAAAGCAGCTATCCTGTTCTTTATTTATTCCGTATTTTTAGTTCGTGTTTATCTTAATATCCTTTTCAGAATTTGTCAATAGAACTTTTTATAATTACGCACTTGCAATTCGTTTTTGTTTATGATAAAGTAATCGTACAATCATAAACAAGTCACTTACTGATACGTATTTCATTTAATATCAATCTGATACGCATCTTTACAACGGACTATTTCATATAAAGGAGGGTGAACAGAATGGCTTTCTCTGATTCCATTAAACTTACTATGTCTTCTCCTGAGGAAATCGGAAAGGCAATACAGAAGCAGCGCAGGGCACAGAAAATCACGCAAAAGGAGTTTGCACATAGGCTTGGCAAATCAGAACGTACTATCCAGAAATATGAATCTGGTGAAATACTATTAAAGATAGATGTTTTAAAACAGATTGCAAATGAATTAAATGTTCCATGGCAGGAGCTTTTATTTGCAAAAGTTACTAATACTCCAAAAGATAATACGACCGCTGAATATCCGGCATATGAATTCCACACTATGTCAGATGTAATCAACGCTCTCTTTGTCATAACTGAACTTACTGATTTTTCATTTGAGCTTACCAATACCAAACCTCCTGAAAATCCTGAATGGACTGCCGGGATCAAGGTTAACGGCAAGGGTGATGGAAAATATGATGCAGACTTCTGTCTCTTTATGGAAAACTGGATAACAAAGAAGAATATGCTTCAGACAGGAAAGCTTTCAAAAGAAAAGTTTGATTCATGGAAATCAGATATGTTAGCATATTATAAGGATTCCAGACTGGATAATGAAACCGATTCAGAAACTGAATAATTGCAGGCTTACACCTTTAGTAAAGAAAAAGCTCCGGCATACTCCTTCTCGCAAAAGGAATAACCGAAGCTATGTAAGTGATTGACCCGAAGGCTTTATAATCACCCTGAACAAGTAGATTATATCATAGCCTTTTGATGATTGCACAACAATTTTACAAAAAGGAGATGATATTTATGCCAGCTTACAAAGATGAAAAAACTGGTAAATGGTTCGCCAAGTTCTATTACACGAACTGGCAGGGAATCAAGAAACAGAAGTGGAAAAGAGGCTTCGCCACCAAAAAGGAAGCTTTAGGATTTGAAAGGGACTTTCTGGAAAAGCAGTCTGCCAATCCTGACATGACATTTCAAAACCTTTATGAAATTTATATGGAGGATATGGCTGCAAGACTTAAGCAGTCAACTCTTCTGACAAAAAAGGCGGTACTACAGACGCATATTCTTCCATTTTTCGGTAACAAGCCGATAAATGAAATCAAAGCCTCTGATGTACGAAGATGGCAGGCGAAGCTTATGAGTTCGCCGAATAATTACTCCCAGACCTATCTGAAAAAGATTAACACAGAGCTTAACAGCATCATCAATTACGCCAAGCGGTTCTATGATCTCAACACCAATCCCTGCGGCAAGGCAGGTACCATCGGAAAAGCGAAGGCTGAGGAAATGGATTACTGGACTTACGATGAATATATTGCTTTCCGTGAGGGCGTAAAAGACAAGCCTCTATCGTATATATGCTTTGAAATCCTGTACTGGACTGGTATGCGAGAAGGTGAATTGCTTGCTCTATCACCTGCTGATATTGACCTTGATAACAAGCTAATTTCCATCAACAGAACATATCAGCGGATAGGCGGAAAAGATGTATTTACATCACCTAAGACAAGAAAAAGTAAGCGAAAGATTCCGATTCCGGATTTTCTCTGCCAGGAGCTATCAGACTATATCCAGTCAAGGTATATGCTTGACGCAGATGAAATGCTGTTCCCGGTAACAAAATCATATCTCTCACACGAGATGATAAGAGGTTGTAAAAACACAGGTGTAAAGAAGATCCGAATCCACGATATCAGGCATTCGCATGCCAGCTTACTTATTAATCAGGGCTGTGATGCCCTGATGTTAGCAGACAGGCTTGGACACGAGAAAGTATCCACAACACTTAACACATACTCCCATCTGTTTCCACATAAACAGCAGGAGCTTGTGCATAGTCTGGAATCATTGCAGGCAACAGATTTGCCAACACCTGAGCCACCATCTGATAACCCTCTGCTTGAAGCAGCAGGTATCACCCGTGAGGTGCCTCAGGCTCAGAACAAAGGCTCAGATGTAACAATCCGACCTCAGTTTGGACCTTCGTTAGTACCGCCAAATACCGCATCAGGGAAAATCATCCAGATGCCACAAAGAAAGATCATTTAAAAGAAATCCAGCAATCATCAGGATTTCTTGCTATTAAAGTTAATGACAAGCACACGAAAACGATAAAAAAAGAGTAGTTGCTATTAGTAGCAAATTAGTAGCAAAGCAAAAGAAAAAGTCTCGGAAGCCGCTTGTTTAGCGGGTTCCAAGACTTGTGGCTCTTATTCAAACTCGACAAATCCTAATCAATTTTGTTTAGAGATTATTCTCTGTCGTATTCGTGGCGCTTTTGATTATTTGATATATCCATATTATCCTGCCTATATGGGCTAATGTTATCAATTTGTTATCGGGGTTGATAACACTCGCTCTGTAACTGCGGATAATAGCAATATGTTTCATGTTATATTATAAGCGATTTTGCTTAGAAAATCAATAGTTCAAACCGCCAATTTACTGTAATTCACAAACCATTATATATTCTTCTTCCGTTTCGCTTACCACCTTAAAACCTATCTTTTGGTACATATTAACTGCATAGTTTTCTTTCTGGACAGATAAAGATGTCTGTTTATATCCCTTTTCTTTTAAAAGGTGCAATATAGCTTTCATAAGTGCTGTACCAATGCCTAAATGTCTATATTCGCCATAAAGTGATATGGCAAGCGACGGTGTTTCATCGTCAATATGCCCGTAATCATTCATAATACGCCCCCACACCGCACCTACAATTTTTCCTTTTACTTCCGCAACTAAGCACCAATCATCTTCTTTTCCAAAATCGGCAATATATACTTGCAACTCCGACTGTTCAATGATAGCCTTTGGCGGCTTTTCCATACTCTCTGGAATAAAAATTGCTTCATACAGAAAATCTGATAATATTGGATACTCTTCTTCCTTAATCTCTCGAATTATATAATTCATATTCTATCAATTCCTTATATTCATAAATTCAACAAATTAGATTTTGTCGCTTTGCTATTCAGCTATGTATTTTTGCTCCAAATCCTTTAATAACCGATACCTGTAAATCCTTTGCGTTAATCAAACTTTCCTGCTTGCATTTCGGGCAGTAGAGCGGGAAATTTTTCAGTTCCGTATCTGCCCGTAGCTGCAATCTCGTTTTGTTTCCGCAGACAGGGCAGAGTATCCATTTACTATCTTCCATAGAAATCCTCCTGCGTTACTTTGCTCTGCCTCGTTGCTCCAATTCCGCACCGTAGCGAACAACCATTGCAAGTAAAATCAAGCAAATGCCGATACCAATGCCACCGCCGTTATCCATCCGTTCTGATATAAATGCAAACTTTTCCATCGCAGAGGAAAATGCTGCTGATAAAACATCTACAACAATAAAGAGTATTCCGAGCTTCGTTATGCTTTTTGCTCCTGTTTCAGTAAAAGGTGTTCCCTCGCTCAGTTCCAACTTAAAATATCTACAAACACAAATAGCTTCAATCGCTCCGAAAACCAAAACCACGCTTTCACAGAGCAGGGCTATTCCTATTTCACGATTGTCAATCGTTCTGTCAGCTTCTATAAGTAACCTTTGCAGAAGCTCGCCAAATGGAAGTTTATCTGCCATCAAACTTACGCTGCCAACCACTAATGTAAAAGCAATCGCCACAAAACTGAATCCCATTACAATCTTCGTTAGTGTTTGAAAGACCTTCATTGTCTTTTGGATTTTTTCAAGATTATTCATTTTTACACTCCTTCGTCTTTAATCGTTGCAAATAACAAGCTCACTTTTAATGCCGTTCAGTTCTATGACATTTTCCGCATCGGGCGTGTCAAAGCGTTCCGTCTGTCTGCCGTCCTTTTCATAGGAAATGCTCGTTCCAATCCCCTTCGTAACAGCAGTAAATACTTCACCCTCTGGAATATGGATTTTGGAAGTTGCCGACACCTGATTGATTGCAAGGTATCCCTTTAAGGAATTGCAAACCACACTCATATCCAGATTGCAGTTAATTTCTACTGTGCCGCCGACATCGTTTAGAATGATATTCGGCGTCTTTACATCAAGCTCAATACTGTCGCAATCTAAAGAGCGGATTTCTACGGTTTCCGCATTGACAGCACCCTCAATTTTTCCCACATAGGGTATAGGAATTTGAACGAAAATACTGACAGTTTCTTTTGCCGTTGCTTCAGATATACCGTTTTTACGGATTACATCTACATCAATCCGTTTTCGGATGTCGTCAATTTTAACCTTAAAATCGTTCTGGAGCGTAGAGAGGGTATTAGATACCAGACGGACACGGATTTTCTCTCCCTCATAACCAGACAATACAAATTGCTTTGCTCCACCGAATTTCATATCATAGCGTTTCGGCTCGTCAATATCGTATTCCGTAACGCTTTCAAAAAGATACTCGTTTGATTTTTTCATTCCTCTTTCATTGGAAAGTAGCTCGTCAATGGAAATGTCAAACAGGGCAGAGATAGCCATCATATTTTCAATGTCGGGAATGCCTGTTTCAGTTTCCCATTTTGTAACCGCCTGTCTTGACACGCCTAACTTCTCCGCAAGCTGTTCCTGCGAAAGTCCTGCCTTCTTGCGGATAGATTTTAGTTTTTCTGCAAATGTCATTCTCGTGACCTCCTTATGTTGATACGCCAAGTATAGAAAACCGTGCTTTGCATTACAAGCAAGCAGAGATGACATTCGGAATTTTCCTGCTACTTTGCGTTGCATTTACTGATTTTGAGCAAAATATTTGATATATCACTCACTGATTTATCATTTTCACATCTGCCAGTAACCGAGATTTCGTTTTGCCCCACATTATTTCCACGGTCTGCCGCTGTCAAGCCAACCTTGCTCCGCCCAATACTTTCCGTCAAGGTATTCAGGGTCTGATTGATGTATGGATTGCTGCATCATACGGCAGACGAGAAACTTGAATTTCGTAATCAAATTTGTGTGTGCGGGCTTTGTATAATCTATATGAGCAAACTTTCGGGATAGCTTTTGAATCTTTCCCGTAAGCTCGGCTTGTTTCTTTTGGGAAAGCTTTTCCCAAACAATATCGCTCATCAAAGCACCAGTAAATATCCCGATTTTAGAAATTCCCCACCAAGATAAACTATGCTTCATATCTTTCGCCGCAGATTTTGTTCCACTGCCTAAGCATTGCGTTATAATTACCGCACGCTTTCCAAACATTTCAGGAGCAGGACGGTGCGGTATCCAGCGGTAAGCGAAATGGTCAAGAAATGCTTTCATTGCTCCCGTAGCGTGAAACACATAGGCAGGGGATGTCATTACAATCAAGTCTGCTTCCAAAAGTGATTTGTCAATTTTCCCAATATATTCTGCGTCCTTGCAAGTGCTTTCACCCTTTAATGTACAACTCAAGCAACCAGTACAGAAGCTCGGACAGTCCTTCGGAAGATAGTATTCTGTAATATTCGCTTTATCCTTAAACTCTGCTAAAAACATCTCTTTCAAACGGTAGGTAACACCGTGTTTTTCTGTTCCGTTTATCACTGTTATATTCACTCTTTATACCTCCAAAATATCATGTAAAACTTGTGTATGAAAATTCTTGCGGTTTTCTCTCTTTCTAAGGTCAATCCCCAATGTTTGCGATATGATTTCGTATCGCAGAAACATTTGCTGCATAACGGTAATCAAATACAGCGTTTTTCGCCTTATCGCCGCTTCGTCAAGGTCAGGACGGCAGGCTGCAACAAGCGGAAGATATGCCGCATAAGTTCTGTAAGTGTTGTCATTTTCTTTCGGTGACTGCATATCGGTAAGAACAGAAATTTTGGAAATGGCATAATGTTCAAACAGAAAATCAAGCGTCATATTGCCGAGATACTCCAACTTCTCAAAAGGAGTAAAACCGTCTGTTTTCTCTCGTATATTCTGAAAATGCTCGACTGTTCCGTTTATCATACGCTCAATACATTGCTCGATGAGTTTATCCTTGTTTCCAAAATGATAATTTACAAGTCCTAATCCAACACCTGCTCTTTTGCATATCTCACGGACTGTAACTTCTTCTAAATGCTCCCCTTTTTCCTCAATGAGTTTAATCGTTGCCTGTATGATTGCTTCTTTATTATCCACACTATACCTCCTATTGAACGACGTTCAATTATATTATACTGAACGCCGTTCAAAAAATCAAGAGATTGCGACAAACAAGTGGAGATATAACGATTTTCGGTGTCAAAACGCCTTGTTTAAGCAGATAAGAGAGTAAAAAAATAGCGGGTAAGGAGTTTATCCCTACCCACCACAATTTTACGGTTATATGCGTTATAATTCTTTAATTGTAGATGATTTCCTTATTGACAAGCTCCATCGCACACGCTCGAATGTTATTCATTCGCCTCGTCCACTCTAAGCCATTTGCCGCTTTAAACTGTTCAGTCACGCCCTCACGCTCCGCCATCTGTTCTACCAACCGAAAAAACATTTCCTCTGCCTGCTCGTCAATATCAGCAAGATAGCTGTTCAGCTTGCCGCTTGTGAGCAGATTAGTGTAGATTGCTCTTTTATGCTCTCGCAGATAGCGTTTGTGCCTCTGCCCCCATACGCCGATAGGCTTATTTTCTTTTTCGGCTGGTAGAGTAAGGCAGGGGATAAAATAATCCCCTTGCCGTACATAAGTGCCGCCCATTTCTTCAAAAATTGTCTTTGCCATTGTCTGTTCCTACCTTTCGTATTGATTATTTCTAAAGCGTGTGCCACGCTGTTTAGACTGTCTTGCCTGTTCTAACAGGCTGTCAATCTGTCTGCTGCCGAATACCTTTCTCAGCAGCTTGTAGTCCTTAATTTCTTCCCTCAATCTGTTATTGTCGGAAGTCAACTGCCTATTTTGACTTTTAAGCCGTTCATTGCTACGGTACAGACTGGCGTTTGTCTGATTGAGCCTTTGGTAATCGTCAATCGCTTGAAAGCACCGCACCATAAGCGTTTTAATGAGGGATTTCAACCGCTTAATTAACGGCTCGGCAACCTTGCTCTTATAACTTTTTGCAGTCATAAAGCCTTGTGGTTCGGATAACTGATATTCGGGGGCATTCTCCAGTGCGCTCTGCATTTGTGAGAGTGCAGTTGTACCCTTATCAAAGTTCTCAATACGCTTGGAAAGAGTTTCAAATTCTGTTTGCTTATCTGTGATTTTATTTTCCAATCGCTCGATTTCCTCTGTCCGTTGTTGCTTTTTATAATCCAAAACAGAGAGATGTTTTTCGTGCGTTCCTTTACGTTCCCACTTAATTCCGTATCGTTCCATAACGGCGGCAAGCTGTTTTTTTTCGGACTGTACCCACTGATTCCACTCTGTTTCGCTGCGGGAGCCGCCCTTAAATCCCTGCGCCGCTAACGCTTGTTTGAGTGATACTCTCGTATCCAATCCCCGCTTGCTGCCAGTAGTGAACGGAACAAAATCAATATGCAGGTGCGGCGTTGCCTCGTCCATATGCAGATGCGCTGAGAACACTCTAAGCTGTGAATTTCTCTCTTGAAAGCCACGATAATACTCATCTAAGACCTGCCTTGCAAGCTGTCCGTTCTCACTTTCAGCACTCATATTTTCCTTATCGCCTATCTGCAAAATCAGTTCGTGGAACGGCTTTTCCTGTTTGGAGCTTCGGATTTTTTCATAGTAGTTTTCTATCTTTCGGTCTGCTCTTGTCTGCTTGGCGTTGTACCTTCCCAGTGCTTCATCAAACAATTCGTGATAGACCTTTTTAATATTCTCGTTGCAGTAATCTATATTGAGATGGGAACGGTCAGCGTTCACATTTTCTGCTTTGAATTTACGGCTGTTATGATTGACCGAGCCTTTCCCGACCATTGCGCTTATCGTTCTTTGCATAAATCGTTTCCTCTCCTTTCTGCGCCGACAGGCGCAAGCCTTTGTTACTTTCTGCGAAAGTAACGCAAAAGCACTTTTGTCAGCTCCGCCAACAAAAATGCAACCTGCAAGCAGGTTTTGCGCTCTCCGAGGGGTGAGCGTGTGCCAGTGGCACACAAGCTGCGAACCGACCGAGTCGGCAGACGAGACAGAGCCGCCTTTGAAAAGGCGCTCTCTGCACTCTCCGCCAAACTTTAATCGGTGTCAATGTGTGACGATGGTGACAATGTTTGAGATACCAGTGCCACTCCCAAAACATTGTCACCTTTGACACCGTTTGTCACGCCGCTCCATCGGTTTCTTTCCAAAGCGAAACCTTTCTGCCATCGTGCGTGCGGCTGTTCTGATAGCGGATACCATAATCACGGAACAGCCTGCTTGCGTTAATACTAAGCCTAAGTGAAAGCACATTCGGTTTTATATCCACACCAAGCCTTTCACAAAGTTCAGAAGCTGTTCCTTCCCATCTACTACTTTCCGAAAAAAGAGTAACTGCAATTTTTTCGAGCAACGGCTCAGACGGCTCTTTCCACAACTCCGTTTCTGATTTTTCAAAGTTCCACACCAAACGCTCGGTATCTCTCACAAGATGAATTTTCATATCCTGCTGATCCCTGCCCGCCACATCGAGCGTAGCATTATTGGAAGTTCTCTTTTCCTTACTGAGAACAAAAGCTCCGTCCGCCGCACCCATCAGTCCATTCGTTCCCGAAATCATATCGAAAATATCTTCCGCTTTCTGTTTTCGGGTATGATGAACGATAAGCATTGTAACTTTATAACTGTCCGCCAACGCTTTGAGCCTCGCCACAATGTCATAGTCGCTTGCGTAACTGTAATCTGCCCCGCCAGCTTCACGGACACGTTTTAAGGTGTCTATGATTATTAAACCTGTATCGGGGTGTTCCTGCATAAATCCTCTGATTTGTTCTTCCAAACCGCCATTGACCGTTTTACTCTCCGTTGCAAAATATAAATCGCCTGCTTCTTCCGCACCGAACATCTGAAACAACCGTTTCTGCAAGCGAGGGTAATCATCTTCAAGTGCGAAATAGAGCACCGTTGTTTTTCTCACCTTATAATCCCACAGCGGTGTTCCTGTGCTGATATGGTAAGCGAGCTGTGCCATCATAAAACTTTTACCCACCTTTGGGGAACCTACAAAAAGGTAAGTTCCCCTCTGGAGCAGACCGTCAATCAGCGGCGTCTGTATATCAAATACGGTGTCATACAAAGCTGCCATTGATACTGTCTTGAGATATGAGGGGGATAACTGCCGCAGCATTTCCCTCTGCATTTCCTCAAAGCTCTTGATATTTTCGTTATAGTCGGATATACTATGGTCAGTACATTTTTGAATTGGCTGTTCCGTATCTGCGCCAACAGATACATTCGGAGCAGTCATTTCTTTTTTATTCTCCATTCCCATCTTCTCCTTTCAGACCGCCAAGAATAACGGCGATTAGTTCAATGACATTCAGCAGTTCCTCATCCACGCTGTTTCCCGCTTCAATCCTTTGCAGTTCCGCAAGGACAGCGGCAAGCTCTTGTTTCAGAGCCTTATACACCCTCGGATTGCCCTGCACCACCACATCCTGATTAAGACAGCGGCGGTAGCAGTATTCCTGCTTCGGCAATCCCGATAAGGCGACCGCTTTGTTAATGCGCTCGCTTTCTTTGGGCGATACCCGAAATCCCACCGTGATGTTTCTCCAACGGTTTTTGTTATCTCTGTTCTTAGCCGACATTTTCAAAATCTCCTTTCCCCAAATCGTCCAATTTATTTGCCATTTCCGTCTGCTTGGACGGAAACAGGTGTGCGTACTGATAAGTGATGTCAATGCTTTCGTGTCCTACACGGTCAGCAATCGCCACCGCCGAAAATCCCATATCAATCAGCAAACTTATATGGCTGTGACGCAAATCGTGAATCCGTATGCGCTTTACGCCTGCGGCTTCTGCCCCTCGATCCATCTCGTGATGAAGATAGCTTTTTGTTACCGTAAAGATACGGTCTTTCTTTTTCAAGCCATAGAGCATACCGAGATATTCCTGCATTTCTTCACAGAGAAAATGCGGCATTTTAATCGTGCGATTGCTCTTCTTCGTTTTCGGTGTGGTAATCACATCTTCGCCGTGTAAACGCTGATAGGATTTGTTAATCGTTACTGTTTCCTTATCAAAGTTGAAATCGGCGGCGGTTAAGGCTAATAATTCGCCCTCACGAATGCCGCACCAGTAGAGCATTTCAAAAGCGTAAAAGGAAACAGGTTTGTCCATTATTTCATAGGAAAATTTCTTGTATTCTTCCTTTGTCCAAAACAGCATTTCCTTGTGTTCCTCACTCCCCATATTTCCCACCTTTGCGGCAGGATTAGAACGCAATTCATAATAGCGTACAGCGTGATTGAAGATAGCCGACAACTGATTGTGCAGCGTTTTAAGGTAAGTTTGTGAGTAAGGCTTTTTCTTATCATCACGATAAGCAAGCATTTCATTCTGCCAAGTGATAATCTCCTTTGTGGAAATCTCGCTGATTTTCAACTTGCCGAAATAAGGAAGTATCTTCGTGCGAATGATATGCTCTTTTGTCAGCCAAGTGTTTTCTTTCAGACGGTTTTTCACATCATTGATATACAGTTCCGTAAAGGCTTCAAAACTCATATCAAGGTCAGACGAGTTTTGTAGCTGAAACATCCGCTCCCACTCCTGCGCTTCTTTCTTTGTGGCGAAACCCCGCTTACATTTCTGCTTGCGTTCGCCTTTCCAGTTCACATACCTCGCCATCACATACCAAGTGCCGTTGTCATCATTTTTGAATACTGGCATTACTTACTCTCCTTTCCTGCTCCATAGAGCCTTTCATAAAAATACTGGCGGTTTACACGCCCTGCAATCGTAATAAATCCCTGTGCTTTCAGTTCCTCGTTCAGCTTTCTGATGAGCTTATAGGCATAGGGCTTTGATACGCTTAGTTCCTGTGCCACATCATCGGCACGGATAAATCTGTTTTCCATATCATCAGTCCTTTCATAAGATTTTTAAGTTGCCGTTCTCCCCGAATATCGTTCCTGCCCCCATTTCAGCGGCGTTATCTCGCTCTCTCTTGAATAAATCAAAAGGTCGTGGCGGAGTATCCTACTCAGACGGTCATTTGGTTTATATTAAGCATATCCGATTAGTATTTTCTATTATACTAAGCATATATGCTTGTGTCAAGAGGTTTTCGAGAAAATATTAAACTTTTTTGTTTCGTTTCCTCTTGACAATCCCTAAACATATCTGCTATACTGATTGCAGTACATAAGCAAGGAGTGTAGACACTATGGCTATTGGCGAAAGAATACATTTTTTTAGGCTTTTGCGTGGTATGACGCAAAAATATCTTGGTACGGCTGTCGGCTTTCCTGAACGGAGCGCAGATGTGCGTCTGGCACAGTACGAAACTGGCTCCCGTAAACCAAAAGCAGACTTAACGGCTGCATTGGCGCAGGTGCTTGAGGTTTCCCCGCAGGCTCTTGATGTTCCCGATATTGACAGCTACATCGGTCTTATGCACACCTTATTTACCCTTGAAGATATTTATGGTCTTACCGTCAGCGAAGCAGACGGAGAAGTCTGCCTGAAAGTCAACAAGGACAAAGGTAAGGACGCTGCCGAGCTTTCAAAAATGCTCTGCGCTTGGAAAGAACAGGCGGACAAGCTATCTTCCGAGGAAATCAGCAGGGAAGAATACGACAACTGGCGTTATTACTATCCGAAGTTCGATACCACACAAATCTGGGCGAAAGTTCCCTCAAAGGAGCTTAGTGACGCATTAGTCGAAGCATTCAAAGACAAACTCACTGACTAATAAACAGGAGGATATAATAATGATTTCAAGGCATGACGAAGAAATAATTAGTGAAATTGCTGATTTCAACACACTAACTTTAGTAACCACTGCATATACCCTATACGAAAATCTATCCACCAAAAAGCCAATATCAAAGCGTCAATTTTATCAAAAATTTGGAGATAATCTTCAAAGTTTCAAGAAAATATTTGCTGAAGATACTGACGAAAAATAATCCTTGAACGCCAAAAAAGCCCTTAGCTATGAGTTACTACCCACAGCTAAGGGCTTTATAATATGGATTTATTTTGTCATACAAAACCAACTCTAAATCATTCTGTAACCCGTAAACCACTGGATTGCAAGAATAATGGCTCTTATATGACTGTTATCAAATTGTTATCAAAAGACCTCTCGAAATGCCGTAAACTCGCATAAACACTGGGCTTTTACGACTTCTCAATTTATTCAAACTCAATAGTTCCCGGTGGCTTACTGGTCAAATCATAGAATACTCTATTGA
>ERZ780154.193-NODE-193-length-57398-cov-5.45425_pt1 | contig 57398 bp, 91 predicted proteins | sample MGYA00511568_ERZ780154 | MGnify/ENA primary metagenome ERZ780154 (study PRJEB29588, sample SAMEA2142525) | human gut metagenome | biome: human gut; feature: human-associated habitat; material: faeces | place: Denmark | collected 2008/2010 ...
GGGCACACAGTATATCGACACCGGGCGCAAGTTGACGCAGGATTCTGATATCACCATAGATTTCAGCATAGTCGGTGAAATATACAGGGACGCGGGCATATTCGGGTCACGCCAGAGTGCGTTGAAAAATAATCTTACGCTGTTTCAAAACAAGAACCCGATTGTTTTCTCCGGCGACTTTTCCGAGTATCAAAAGCACCGTTTTACGGCGGCTTCATCATTGGAACGAACAAAAATCCAAATAAACAAAGCCGGCGTGTGGGTCAATGATATTTTAAAAAAATCTTGGAGCGATGTCACCGACTTCGAGACGCCGACAAACGGACTGATATTTGACGTCGGCAACAACAACTGGTCGGGCAATAAGGCTGTTATGCGGTTATATAGCTACACCGACGGCGATGCACAGCAGCTTGTCCCGTGTCTCGATGCAAACGGTGTGCCGTGCCTTTATGATCTTATAGGCAAAACGGCGCTCTATAATCAGGGCGCGGGCAGCTTCACATGGGGGTGAAAATATGATATACGGAAAACTGGTCGGCGGTGCTCTGCACGGTACGCCGAGACCGATAAGAACAGAAAATGGCGATGTTTTCACAAACGACCCCGCATTGCTTTTGCAGTACGGATACAAGCCGATAATTTTAACGGAATATCCGTCTGACGGAAAAAGTTATATCGACTCATGGGCGGAGACTGAAACAGAAATAACGCAGGTGTGGACGGAAGTCCAGCAGTCGGACGATGACCCGATATCCGATTCCGAAGCACTTGAAATAATCACAGGAGGTGCAGACGCATGACGCGAGCAGAAGCAAAGGCTTATCGCGACAAGATAGACGGCGTTTTGACAAAGGTCACGACGGACGCGGAAGCTTTGGAGTATGCCGAGCTTTATCCGCTGTGGAGCGGGTATGTCGATTATGCCGTCGGCAGTATAGTCCGCAGACCGAGCGGGCTCTATCGCTGCTACAATGCCATAACGGCAAATCCGACATGGTTGCCGGAAAATACGGCTGCACACTGGGAGCCTATCACGGTCGGCGAGGACGGCACGATTGATAATCCTATTACAGCGGCGGCTGGCATGAGGTATTTCAAGGACAAGTGCTATCTCGACGGTGGCAAAATTTACAAATGCACACGCGACGACAGCAACGGTCAAGGCACTATCTTGCAGTATCTTCCATCGCAGCTTGTGGGCATTTATTTTGAGGAATTGAGCTAATGCGAGAAGTAATAATTGATTTATGGAGAAGCTCTCGCTTTAATATGGGTTATGTCGGAGAAAATGAGGCGACTAAGCTTATTTTTCAACTCACACCAGATTTACAAGGCGCGGACTTTTATTCTATAGATTTTCTTGTGGGCGACACTGTAAAAAGTGTTAGTGATATTAAAGTAGATGACGAGTTTTTATCATATATCGTTCCTTCTATTTTAACAAAGAAAGACGGCGAGATAGCCATACAGGTTTTAGCGGGGAACGATAAATTTATTGTTAAATCACCTATTGTCTACGGGAAGATATTCGCGCCTAAAGATAAATAATTTTGAGATGGCATAGAAAGAGAGGATTAAATATGAACATAGCTATGTCTATCGGACACGGTAAAAATGAAAGGGGCGGCTACGACAGCGGAGCGTGTAGTGGCGGTTTTCAAGAATTTAAGATAGGTCGAGAAATCGGTAAGTACGCGGCGGCAGCTCTTCGTGAGTACGGCTGTAATGTAACGCTGATAAATTACGACGCAGACAAGAGTCTTTATAGTCGTATCAAGACTATAAACGCTGGCAAGTATGACCTGGCAATGGAGATACATCTTAACGCCGCACACGGCACGGGCTCTGAGGTTTACTATAAAGTAGGCAACAGCGCTGGTAAGACAATAGCCGGTGCGATTAGTAAGAGTATTGCTACAAAGTTCGGCATCCCGAATCGTGGCGCAAAAGTTAAGGTACAAAATAACACAAACTACTTTGGTTTCGTTAGAGAGGTCAAATGTCAGAGCCTCCTCGTCGAGACCGTTTTTATTGATACAACCTCTGATCGTAAACACGTTGAGAACGCATCTGGGCAGAAACAGTGCGGTATTGCAATAGCCGACGCGGTTGCCTCTGTATATAAACTTAAGAAGAGAACAGCGAGTGCGCCAGCTGTTACGCCGACAACGCCATCCACCCCTACCCAGCCCGCTTCTGCCATAAAGGCGGGAGATGTCGTTAAGATTACGGGCAAGAAGTATGCCACAGGACAGAGTATTCCTGTATGGGTTAAGCTCCGTAAACACACAGTTAAGTCTGTGAGTGGAAATAAAGTTTTGCTTAAGGAGATTAACTCATGGGTGTACGCGGTAGACCTTTCGGTGGTTAAGAGTGCGTCAAAAGAAATAGGTGTAGGCTCCACAGTAACAATTAAGACTGGGGCAGTTTACGGCGGACTCTCTAATACGAGAGGTAAGGCTGTGCCTAAAGCTCAGCTCGCGCCCACAAAACACAAGGTCTCAAAAATTCAAACAAACAGTGGCGTGAAGGAGGCTCTGCTTTCGGATATCATGTCATGGGTTGCCGTTAAATATCTTAAGGAGGTATCGTAATGGCAATCAGTATGGACACCTTAGAGGCAGAGATAAAGAGCCTCAAAAGGCGCGTCGAGGTGCTTGAAAAAGAGTACACCACTCTTGATAAAGAGGTTGACGATATAGATAAAACTCAGAGCGTTGTTACTTCTAAGCTTAACACGGTTATTGAAACCCTCGGAAAGCTTCAGCAAGCAATAGACGATTTAAAAGACCGCCCCAGCAAGCGTTGGGAGACCATTGTGTCTGCTCTTATCGGTGCTGCTATGACAGCCTTTATCGCATTTATATTTGGGAGGTAAGATTATGCAAAAATTCAAAGACATTATTGAGAATCTTAGTAATGTATCGGTTGGTACTTGGGTTCGCCTTATTCTTATGGTAGGCTCTCTTGTCAACCTCACACTCGGCGCATTTGGCGTTGCGGGCATCAGTTTTGATGAGAATCAGCTGTACGCAATAGTCAGTGTTGTGCTCGCCATCGTAACTGGCGTCGTCAGCTACTGGAAGAATAACAGCTTCACTGCTGCGGCTCAGGCGGCGGACGAGTTTCTTCATGCTCAGGGCAATGCTAAAGAACAGAGTGAAGTAAAGCCTGACGAAGACGCAAACGAGAACGAAGAAGGCTAAGTAAAAAAAACGCGGGTAGGGAGAAATCCCTACCCGCGTTTTTTACCTAAATTATCTCATAAAATAAGGCTTCAGTTCTTCGTCCAACTTTTGTGGGGTTATACCGGCAATCTTAGCGATGTGAGTCTTTGACCCAATCTCTCTTGTGCGGAAGTCGCCCTCTTCAGTGTTAAGCCACTTATAAGCTTCTTCCAAGCTGTCAAACTCGGCTAATCGGTGATGCCACTCACCGAAATCAAACTTACTTGAAACGCCATAAATTTTGCCGGTCTTTTCAAAATACTTCTCTAAAGTCATAAAACTCCTCCTTACCGTTTGTTTTATCCATAGGTTAATTATAACTTATAGAAATATATTGTCAATACCTTTTATAGGACAAGAGCGGTTTTGCTTAAGCAAAACCGCTCTTAAATAGGTGTATAGGAACCGAGAGGTTCTCAACTGGAATTATACCACATCAATAAAGGAAGTCAACCGTTATTCTTTATTTTGCGATAAAATCATCAAAATTTATTACGTCGTTAAATTCCTGCTTACTCTTCTCTTTTTCTTTGTCCATCGCTTTAGTAGATGCTTTATAAGCTATTTTATTTGTAATCCGAGAAACATAATTAAGTTTAGATATAGCCCCGTCAATAGCTGCTAAAGTACCCAAAATGAGCGAAAACACGACAAACCCGTTACAAACGTTGCCACCGCTATTGATAACGTCCGCGACGATAGATACAACAATAAAAGCCACTAAAAGAGTATAGAACAAGATTTTACATACTATGCGTGTGCGCTTCTCGACCTTTTTACCGTGCGCTTTAACGCTTCTAATTATACAATCTCTTGTACGATCTTCAAACTTTTTCTTCTCCTCGGATATCTTCATACATTCTTCAGATTTTTTTTGATAGTCTTTTGAGACTCTTTGATGGTCTTTTAACATAAGTTCTTCTCTAACCCGATACTCCTCTATCTCTGCATCTTTTTCCCTCCTAACATCACCAACAAGGCGATCTTTAAGCTCCACCTTAATTTCATGTATAGCGTTTTCGTTGACACGCTCCGGATTACCCCGCGCCGTTTCGGCGAGTTTACGGCGACTAAAGTGATCGGTTTTTATAATAGCAGCTTCTTCTTCGGTAATGCCGCCATCAGCCTGCATTTTATCGACCGTCTTCCGAAACGCCTTAAGTATTTCTTCGGTTGGTTCTAATGCGGCAAAAGCATATTCTATCAGTTTATTTCTTGGGTAGTCCTTATGGGAGGCATAGCACTTTAGCCAGACAATAGATGACAGTTCTATATCCGTATTTATTGGCATAACGCTGTCGCCTCTAACAATGTTAGATTTAATCAAATATTCATTAGAGCGTTTAACAAGCCTAATATTAGAAGTGACAAAAATAAACCCGCACTCCTCAATACAATCGGAACTACAGCCATCTCTCATCAACAATATAGAGGCAATACTCTTAATATCTCTGTCAAGAGCATCCTCTTTTGCGTAACTAATTTTCTCACCTATATAACTCTTAAAATCAATATAATCCAATGGATATTTGCCGGTGTTTTTCGTACAATCTGGCGCTTCGACAATATTAATACCAATAGATTTAATCTTGTTTTTTAATAAGCTTTGCTGTCTTTCAACATCAGATACTGTATATTCCTTCTCGTCCCAGCCTTCTAATGTATGAAATGTATCATTTTTTGATGAGTTGTGGTATTTAAGAGAGTTTTTATACGCTTCTATAATGGAAACAATCTCCCAATATGTGTGTCTAAAGCAATATAGTTCCGCGCCTTTTTCTCGCAACATGGTTAATAATTCTGTGGCAGCGACAGTTTCTGTTTTGGATGTCATGCCAAGAGCGTTTATAATCACCCGGGTGTCTACATAACACTTAAGTTTTTTAAATTTCGACTCAGTGACATCCGTATTCTGCGGCTGTAACGATATAGCCGTCGAAACAAAAAAACCTTTTACCATACTAACAATATAATGGAACACTAAGGAATCTTGTTCATATTCGTTTACAACAAATTGAGCTATACAGTACACAAGCTCATCGTCTTTACTTTTTAGTAATTCCAAAGCAGTTATATTACTAATAACATACATACCATTTATCGCAAAGAAATCGATTAGAGCATTTAGTGCTTTTTCTCGATCAAATTTAGCGGACAAACGTGCGTTTAAGTAATCAGTTAAAACTGAAGCCACCTTTTCCGCTCGCTCTTTATACCTAACTCTCTCACTCTCAAATTTATCTATCTTTGAATCGAGCGATTCCATCAACCGATATTGCTTGCTTTCGCGTTTAAGAATTTTTGGAGAGAGTCTGTTGAGTATTAAAGTTATGGTGTTTATAGGAATTTCTTCATACCCAAATTCAGTTTTAAGATAGTTCTGCAAATCCTGTATTTGCAGAAGCTCCCCAACATTTGTCGTTTTGGCTATAGAATATTCTACAAAAGGAGACAGCAAATCAAATGTGTCCTTACGTTCCTTTTCCCAAAACGCACTCAACATAGCAGTGCTTACCAATACGTTGTTGTTCATATAATCCCACCTCAGTCTATGGTAGATTATATCATCATCTTTCTTATTTTTCAACATAATTCGCCTCCTTTTTTATAAAAACGCAATCAATAATTTTTGTTGACAGAATATCTTTATTATATTCGTCCTCGCAGTTTCTTTATGCCAGCCTCAACAAACCTAAAATTACCGTCCGAGATTTGCCATAAATTCTGTGCCCCATCTGGTCGCCTGCCCCTCATACCATGCGTCGTCGTAAGCGGGTAAAGAGCTATATCTATACCCTTTTATCCGCACAAGGTATTCTCTGTGCCAATATCGTATCATCGAAGGAATACATACGAGAATCGGCATAAAGAAACCGTAGAGCGTGTTCTGAATTGCGTGACCGTGTTCGTGGTATGTAATCTCGCTCTCTGACTGGTTGTCTGTAATTATCGTTAGTCCAAGCGACACGCCACCCCAGCCGTTGCCAATCCTAAACCTTATACAATAGCCACACAGCTCCGGCTTCCTGAAGAGCAACAGCATAACTGCGGCGGCGACCACGCCGACAAGCGTCATAGGCAAACCCCAAGTGAACGACAAGACATAAAACAAAAGCTTGTTATTCTTCATTACTTCACTCCCGTAGAACCGAACCCGCCTCTGGACTGGTCGTCGAGATGGTCTACTTCGTCGAGACGCACTTTAGGCATGGACTTCACTATGCGAAACTGGCATATTCTATCACCCTTTTCAATTTTTGTATCTTCAAGAGCTATCGCAGGGAACATCCACACATCGTTGTCACCGCTGTAGCTGTTATCTATAATTCCCATGCTGTTAGCCTGTATGACCTTGAAGTTCTTGTATGTACTGCTTCTCGGTACAACATGAGCCTCGTAACCGTCGGGAAGCTTCATAGATACGCCGAGGGATATAATCTTAAACTCTCCCCTCTTAAGTTCTACAGTTTCGGCAGCTCTGAGATCTATCCAGTCGCCCTGTGATATTTTCTGAAGACGATCCATATTCGCGTCATGATACTTTATTTTAATCTTCTTCATTATTCTTCTCCTTAACTTATCTTCTCTGCATACTGGTTGTTGCTTGCCAACATCACCCCAAGAACATCGTCTCTGTGGGGCTCTTGGTTTGGGATAAACCGCCCGAACTTTACGATAATGTTTTTGTATCGTCTGAGCTCGTTTAGTTTAGGTTCAATTTCATCGGACGTATACCCCGTGTAAATTATGATAGGGTCGTCTGTGCGCTGACGAAAATAATCAATAACTTCAAGAACCTCTTCTATTTGAAGCATGGGTTCCAACCCGCCAAACACAATTGCTCTCGTCACAGTGCTCGACTGATAAAGCTCAAACAGTCTATACGGAGCAACCTCGATAGTGGGAGAAGTTGCGAGGGAAGAGTTTTGACACAGCTTCTCCCCGCAATCTCTCTCGCATTTCCAGTCGCAACCGTTAGCACCTATAAGCATTGCAGGATATTTATAGTCCCCAAACGCCTCTACTTCGATTGCTTTTACTCGCATTAAAGTTCTCCTATATTGTTAAGGTCAAACCAGTCACGCATAGCAAACTCTTTCTTACGAGCCTCAGAGTAGGTCTTAGTGGGCGTAAGGAAGCCGACTATACGCTGATATGTCGTCTCAACGGGGTGTCCACACTCGGGACAAGTATCTCCGAAGAATCCATGATTGTTGTCACAAGCCGATATACGAAGATTAAAGGCAAAATAGTTAACACCCGCATCTGCCACATAGTTCATCATATACCAAGCTTCGTCGAAATCACTGAACGGAGCAGCCAATCCCAGATGGACTATACTGCCGCCTGAGCAAGCCTTGTCAAGAATAGCACTCACTCTAACCTTTTCAGCTATGGTTGTCTTTATGCCGAGCGGAATCCACTGGTTGCCGTACAGAGGAAGGTCGTATTTCTCATCGGGGAAGAACAGCTTGTCTTTCTCCATAAGAACAGCCGCAGCTCTCTCTCCGGGAACCTGTTCGATGTTCATCATGTAGTCCTTGTCCTTGACGAACTCGTCTTTAATCTCGGTGATTGTCGCGAGTATCTTCTTGGCGAACTCTACGCCCTCGTCTTTATAATATGTATTGCCGAACTCGTCGTGATAGGTGTAGCCAAATTTCTGCAACGCTTCGTACACACCAATAATGCCAACGGTGTTGTACTGCGACTTCATGTTGATAATACCGAGCGCGTAGTTGGGAAGCAAACCCTTTTCTGTGTTTCGTTTCATAATATCTCTAATAACATCAAGAGTTTTTGCACAGGTAATTACTCGACCCTTAAGAGCTTCAAGATACTCTTCCTCTGAGGTTGTCTCGTAGGCAAGACGGGCAAGGTTTATTGTATTTACCTTAATAGATCCAACCTCAAGCGCCGACCCGCCGATGCTGTTGAAGTAGCCAAGCTCCTTTATGTTGCTTTTCAGACGACAGCAGTTACTCAAGCTTGTAACATCCTCTGATACGAAAATGTTACTATCCGCCCACTTCATGTTATGACGGCAACACCACTTTGCAAAATCCTCATCTACGAACTTACCGTTCTGTCTGAGAAGAGCGAACGAAACAACCGGAAACGTCATAAGGTTCTCTCTTCTTGTATCTGAAAGCACTTTCATAAACGCCTTCTGATATTCTTTAATCTCGTCGATATAATCTATAATGAATGTGCCATCGGGGAACTCTTTACCGCCGAAGAGCGCTTCAAGATATGGCTTATCAAATATTGAGAAGTTGGTAAAAGCCGACTGGATTCCACCCCTCAGATAGGGCTGATTAAGTCGATATATTATCTCCTGAAAAGACTGGTCTCTGTAATATTCGGGAGACTTTACAAAGTAACCTTCGTCGCAATCTTTCTTCCAGAAGTAATACGAATAGACGAGAAAACTCGGAAGCCCAACCGCGCCTGAAGACCTATTGCACGTCCACGACACAAATTCGCTGACAAAATCAGTATATGTATTGAGGTGCTGAGGCGGAGCCGCATTAAAGTTATCTATAAAATAGAGTCCGTGCTTCACCAGTTCGTCTATATCATAAGCGAAGCAATACGGAACCCAAGACGAGCTATGAGCGTCGTGCAGATAAAAGTGTCCGTCCCACTCGCCCTTCAGCCACTCAGTGGCATCCTCGTGTCCATACTTCTTAGTCAGCTCATGAAATATCTTGTTGAAAGCCAGAAGTTTTGAGTGGGGCTTTGACATTTCGTTTATGAGCGAAACAATATCCTTGTGTGCAACATTCGCGTTGCCATCTATACTCGCGTCTGCTATGGTTTGCTTATCAACAAAATTGTCGATGAAATCGGTATAGTTGAGCTGTTTATCTCCAAAACCATTGAGCTCGCTCAGCCTCTCTGGGTAAGCATTTTGCAGACGATTATATTCAATTACAAAACTTCTATCGAGACTATCTATATTGAACTTCATATATCACATCACCTCGTTAACCCATTTAATTGCTTCGACGAAAGTCATTGTCTTTCCGTCAACCTCAAGCATAGGAGCCGACATAAAGCCCTTGTCTCTCATAACATCCACATCGGTAATTTCTTCGTAGTCCACTCCCTTCGATTTCAGTTTGGTCGTCAGTACATTGCATTTAGGGCAATGCGTCGTATAAAGTATTACTTTCATGTTTTGTAAACCTCCGTATATATAAGTTAAGCCTCGTATGCTACTCGTCCGCAGCACGGGCATTTTGACATTGTATAAGGTGCATACACAACAACTTTGTGCGCCCCGTCGTATGACTCACGAACAATCTCCTCTCCCGTCAGAACATAGCTATTTATGTCTGCTTCGAAAACGCACCCGCAGGTCGAACACTTAAACTCAAGTGTTTTGCTTGCTCCATTTCTAAGAATATTAATCATCCTATCAGTCCTCCTCGTAAGGCTCAGGAAGTATCTGCCACGCCACCACAAAGGTGAGCACACCGTCAATACTTCCACCCTCAACTGCGTCTATAGGTTCGTCCACGCCGTCAATCTCCCAAGTCATCGAGTCGGCGTCGTACCACGCTGCAACGGTCGCTCTCTCGTTGCGGGGTCTTGAGTGCATACAATTATTGATTGAATAGAAAAGCTCCTCAATCGTCACGATAAATTTACCACTGTACTCGGGCAGGTCGCTGACTTTTTTTATTGAGTGCCAGTTGGCGTTGGGCATTCCCTTACAGTCTGCGGGACACGTACGTATCTGTGGCTCGTCACCCTTGTGGTCGCTATGAGCCTCATTTTTGGCAGTTATTTCTATCGCCTCATCTATCGCTGTAATCCAGTCAAACATCTCGTCAATGATTCTCTTCATTTTTTAAAACTCCTCTCCATTTCCAATCGTTATATCCGTTCTCTCTGCAACGGTCACAGTATTCTTTGTCTAACCACTCATCGTAAGCGCAGTAAGCATGAGCGAATCCACTACTTCGGCGAAGTGCGTTAAGGTCACTTGTCACCTCTGCGAGCAGCTTGTTTAGTCTTAAGTTCTCCTCACGGAGTTGTTTGTTATCTTCTAATTTTTCTTGACTGAACTTCGTATATCCCTTCCAAAAATCAGCATTGATCTTAGCGGTTTCGAGGTCGGTGCGTAGAGAATTTAGCTCCCGTTTTAGCTTTTTCTTTCTCACACAACCACCACACAGTCAGTGTCCTTCGAGACTTCTGTGTCGGGTCGAATTATCTTCTCGGTCTCACCACCACACGCCGCATACCCCGCCGCGTCTATCCAGTTATCAGCCTTGCCTCTACCGGTCGCCACCCTTGCCATTTTAAAAAGCACCATCATGGCAGCGACATCTTTACAGGTCAGCAAAACCTTTTCGTCCGGGAACGCCGCATCGAGATAGCTCGTCCACAAATTTGCTATCGCGGTAAAGCTGTTCTCAGGCGAGCTGTATTCCGCCTCCCTGCTCCTGCAAACGCAGTCTTTTGCGCCATTCAAAATATCTTCTCTGTTAAAGTAATAACCCATTTATCTTCTCCTTTTAGTCTCTCTCACAGCAATTCACGTCGCCGCCACACTTACACGACGGCTCACCCTTTTGACCGATGCACACTTTTGCTCCGTGTTCAGTCTTATAATATCTACACTTCTCTTTCTTTATAGGTCTATTCCAACAAGTTGAGCAAGAAACACCAGCGCACCCACGATCGCCGAGTGGAGTATGGTCGTTGCCGTAAAGGTATCTCACGCAATCAGAGGGATAGCCATCATTGTTAAATATCGCGTTCGGGAACTTCTTGAGGAAGTCACTCATGTATGTCTCTACCGGGTGTTCTACGCTCCACTTTTCAACTATCTCGACAGCCTCTTCGGGACGCTGGGATTCAACGGTTTCACAGCCAAAGGGTTCGCCCATAGCAAGTGGACACATGGAGCAACCAGATGACTTTCCACACATTCGTTCTTTTGTCTTAAGGTAATCTACTGCGTCCATATTAGTCCTCCTCGTCCTCGCCCGCATTATGAACAAGACTATTGCTTGCATTATCGTAGCGCATCTCCCAAACTGGTATAATTACCGGCATATTATCAGGAAGATCTGATATGAGCCTCTTCAGCTCAGCAATTGTCATATTTATCATTTACTTTCTCCTTTACTGGTGATTTGAAAAGTAGTTTCTGATAACACTCTTTACAAATATCAACATTAATCCATTCCTTTTTTGGAAATACGATTCCCATATCAATAAATGCAGTTTCTATCTCTTTTTTAACCTTAAAATGGTTATCAGCAGGTCTTATTCCACAAATATCACATATGGCTTTCAGCATTTTTCTTCTTTCCTTATTTAACTTCTTTCTTCATAAGTTCTTCTCTGTAACCCCATAACAAATCGCGAATTTCCTGAATTTCTGAGCTAATTAGCTTATGCTCTTTTTGGCGCAAAATATCATGAAGTCTATCACAATCATTCACAATTTTGCAAATTTCAGATACTTTCATCATTCTTCTCCTTCCCAGTAATCAGTTCACTATAAGGCAACCCCTCAATCCAATCGCAGAATGTACGCCATTCGTCCAAACGATGCCCTTTCCGAGACTTGTATATGTTGGCGAGCACTTCGTAGTTTAGCATTACAGTGCGGCGCTGGTTGTAGCTTTCCGGAAGTAGTTGCAAAATCGAATACCAGATCTGTTTTTGCCCTAATTCGTTTTCACAAGTGAAGTAGGAGTCTCGCAGCTCGTTCAGCGTATCTACCAACGGTCTCGCGACTTCCTCAAACACATTCACCGCTTCTGCATACTTGTATTTGTCGTTAATAATGTCGTTTATACAGGTATGCGAAACGCCAAATTTCTTTCCGAGTTCCCGTTTGCTCAACGCTCCCGAATCCCAAACGCGCTTAATTACCTCGCGTTGTTCGGCTGTAAACTTCCCCTGATATGTTTTGGTGGCTTTCGGCTGCAAGCCGTTCTGCACAGCGTGTTTCTGGTTTTCGGATCTTGTAGCCCATTCGAGATTACTTGCAACATTATTCATTTTATTCCCGTCTATATGGTTGACTTCCGGTTTATTCTCTGGGTTTGAGATAAACGCCTCTGCAACAAGACGATGAACCGGACGTTGCTTTCCGTGTAAGCTTACAAAAATATAATTGTCGTTATGGACACTTCCAGAAAGAACCCTTGAGCCGTGCCTTACTCGCCCCTGATTACTTACATCATAATTATAATCAATTCTTCTCCAAATCTCCGCTTCAACATCGACTTCTGGACGAAACTGCTTAATTTCGTTTTTATATCCCGGCAGCTTGTCAAAGCTGAAATCGGACATTTCAAACGGTTTATAAAGTAGTTTGTGCATTTTGGAGCATGAGTTTGCGACCGTTCCAACCTTGTATGTATCGTACTCAGACCACCAGTAGAGTGGTGCTGTTATATCCACATACACCGTAATCATTCTCATGAACTTACGATGATCTGTGCCCGCATTACGGAGGCGAGTCATAAGGTCGAGGTCGTTTGAACCTATACAATAGGCAACATTTAAGTCACAGCCTATAGGATCAGGACAGATAGCGCACTCACATTTGCTGTAGCAAGGTTCGCTATCACTCTTATCCCAACTATTCATTGGCGACCTCATACCTCTAATTGCAGCTTCCCATCCGACAACTTCCACATTTTCAATTTTTATCATTCGCTATCCTCCTTAAAAAAGCCAGCTATATCAAACCACTTGTCTGAGATGATGTTTCCGATTTTTGTCACCGAAGAACCCATCCCATTATCTTCATATCGAACATATTTGCCTGGAAGATCTTCCCATTTATCTACGCCGACTACCCTTAATACTTCGGAGATAGACTCCATAGACTTGGCGCTAAAGACCCTCTTTTTAGTCTCTCGATCATAACTATCCAACGCATATCCGCCGACGCCCCAAACACAACATCTGGACTCCATATATATTATCCATGTCAGTACCCCGTGGTCTTCTCGCCCCAGCATCGTGCCGGTTATTATTGCATTTTCAATTCTGCCCACTTAACCTCTCCTCTCTATTCGTCCGAACCCTCGACAATATCAAGCCCGTCCAGCACACACTCTGCACACAGTTCGTCGCCGTCCACATAATAAAGTGTCTCCTCTTCACCGCACTTGTCGCAGAAGTATCGAGTAACACGCCTATGTGGACACGAGTCACCGATACACCCAAGTTCAGGCGGACATCCGACGCACTCATTAAACTCTTTTTTCACTTAAACATCTCCTTAATAAACTGCTCGGAGTCACCGTCCTCTAAATAAAATCCATCAGAGTGCATTGCTCTTTGGATGTTGCATATCAGCTGAAAGAACCTCCAATCGGGAACCCTCTTCCACGCCCGACCAAGCGTTTCAAGAAAGCCGTCTATTCTGTCGGGATTCCTTCCGTTACCCATATCTCTCGTCATTATGTATGCCGCCGCGCACGACGGGCAAATCTGCCGCCCTTCGGGGACTATCTCTCCGCAACAGACGCATCTATCTTCATTAGCCATTGTTAAAACCCTCCAACTTATTATCGTAGATATTGCCGACAACCTCAAATTCGGTTGAATCATAATCAAATGTTGTAAATTTTATGCCCGCTTGCCCGATAAAACTCGCGAGACCGTTGTCATAGACAATTTGATAAATGCTCATTTTGCCGAGCCAAACTCTCTTTACTATATCGCCCTCAAAAATATTTATGCCGTTTCTATCTTTCAGACCTATGCACTGTCCTACGGTTTCAGGGTTTACAATATAGTGCGAATTCGGCAAGTTGCATTGTTCTATGTACGGAATAGTAATATAATTACAAAGCTTGTCATCAGTTCTGCAATATTTAGCTTTATAATAATATCCCTCAACCCACTCGCCGTTATCTGTTCGCTTGCCGCGAAAAAGTATCTCACGCATTATTCTTCACCTCCTATTCTGCGTTTGATTGTGTCACATATATCTGCGACAAGCCAATCGTCCGGTTCATCTGCATACCAAAAAGACCAATCGTCAAACGCACCTTCGATTATCCAATTGTTTTTATAATACTCAGTCGCTTCTTCTATCATCAACTCGTCGAAGGTGTAAACAAAATACGGCTCGCCGCCGTCGTCAACATAGAAGTCGATGAAGTACACATCTATGCCCTGCTTTTTTAATTCTTCAATCACTCTTTCTTTTACCACATTAATGTCTGTCATAGTCCAGTCTCCTATTTAGCTCAGCCTCACACGCATACCAAAAGTCGTCATCTTTGCCGATAAACCTCATCACATTTTTAATATATGACTCCGACATATCTTTTAGCTTGTGTACTACGCCACAAGCATCTCTCCACTCGTCGCCGTTGACCCCGTGTGGATAATCCCGCTCAAACGCATATTCAGCTAAATAATCGCTTCCTAAGCTCATTCAATCCCCTCCGTCCACTTCAACATCGCAAGACGTACCGAGTTTTGCGGCGTTACTCATACCTTCAGCGAGACCGCTAATAGCTGAGGTGAGGTACTGAGTTGCCTCAGCGGAATCAATCAAACCTATCTCAGAAAGAACGGTACTGGTTTTTATCAGTTCGTTTGTGTCTTCAAGAGAATAACCCTGTCTAAGCCAATAGTCGACCTCCGTCCAGTCAAGCACACATCCGCAATTACTGCAATATTTAGGCATCGAAAGTTCATAGATAAAAATATCATCATCCGAAACACCCAAGTCGCCTCGGCAACAAGGACATAAGTAATAGCACCCTTCGTTTATCGGCTTCTTTGGTATCTGCTTCTCGAAAACTTCTTCTTCTATAGACATTAATCTTTCATATAATGTTCTAAACGCTTTTCCAACTTCTTCAGGACTTGGGTGCTCATCAATAAAATATACCCGATCATCCTCTACTATGGGATTAGACCCTTTCCCACCCTCAAAAACGATTTTAATAGGTTTATCATCGTCTTTAGGTATCACATAAATCATCATGCTACCTAATCTCCTTTCCTACAGTTGCGCGCAACTATCATTTTATTTCTTTCATTTCAAGATTACCGTCCTTATAAATAATCTCATAAAATTTATCGTTTGTGGCTTTAACCGACTTAACCATCTCAACCATATCTGTTAATGTCGCAGCACTTACATCAATGGTGCCACGCGCATCACCTACAACCATAACCGCGCTATCAAGCGCTACCTTAACTGGCTTCTTGGCTACTATCTCCTTCATTTTTTTTGCGACAAGCTTCTCTTTCTCCTGCATCGCGTTGTTGTCGCGCAGATAGCGGCGTATTTCGCCGATTATCATGGAAATGGCATAGGTCGAAAAGCGGACATTCTGATTTATATCAAAGTTATCTACAGCCTTTATGAGCCCGATGCACCCGACCTGAAAGAGATCGTCGGGGTTCTCTCCGCTGTTTGTAAACCGCTGGACAACGCTCAGGACAAGGCGCAGATTTCCGTTTATAAGCTCGTCCCGCGCCGATTTGTCCCCCGAATGCATACGGCGCAGAAGCTCCATCTTTTCTTTTTCTTTGAGCACCTTCAGCTTCGATGTATTCACTCCGCAGATCTCGACCCTGTTATACTGCATTTCGCCGCCTCCCACTTTGTTCGCGCCATACCTCAACCATGTCAGCGGTTGGCTGGTCTTTGAACTTCGTGTAATTTTCATTCATCTTCTTCACCTGCTTCTTTAATACATGCTCTTATTCGTCTTTCGCTGTTGCGAGGATGACAATAGATTTCTACGCCTGCATGAGTATCACATCTTTGACATTCGATTTTGTACTTGTCGAGAAATTCGTCAACTATACGCATTTCATTGTCAAGTTTTTCTGCATACAAAGTCCTTTGCTTTAGCGCAATATCTACATATTTGGGAATTTTCATTTTTACCTCCCGCTTGAGCCGAATCCGTTATTGCCGCCTTTCAACAGTTTTTCTGTTAGTTCTGCGATCCTCGCGTTCAGCGCATCGATTTCCACGCTACACTCATGATTTTTTGCTTTGAGCATCGCTATCATTTCTTGAGCTTCTGCTCGTTCGCGACGTTTCGTTTTAATAAACTCTATCAGTTCATGTACCCATGTAATCGCAAATACCGCCAAATTTGCTGAACCAATCGCAGCAACCAATATTTCAAAGACATCAACATTACTCATAGTCGTCACCTCATATCTTTCTATAGGAATTAAGATACCAATATCCTTTCGGGTTCTTGTAGCAGTTGTCAGCGTACACGATATCGCCCCTCGTTACCTGATTCTCGGCATATATTCTCGCCGGTATCGTCAACGACGACTGCTTACCTGTACCCAGACTCTGCGTATTCACTTTATACCCCCACGGCATACCGTTCTGTCCACGCATGGGGAATACTTCTGTTATCAAAAGCTTTCTCCTGTCTTCAGGCAGTCCGGTCTGAATACCAACATAGCCAAGATACTCGATACTATTCTGTATTTTGACTTTAAGGGTTAAGTCCGGAACATCTGATTTTCTAATTTGCTCTTCACAAGCAGCTAAAAGCCCGTCCATGTCGGTTATTGTGTAAGACTTAAGCTCATTTCCCTTAACACCCTTATCCGTCGCATAATCTGAAATGATGTCCGCAAGGAAACCTGCAACCTTGGACTTGCTAACGGATTTCGCGGTTCCGTTCTTAAAGAACGAGTACACCTGCACAAGCTTCAGCAGCTCTCCCATATTCCCGAACTCTTCAAAGTAGCCGATTTTAATAAGGATATCGAGCTGGCGCGTATCAATAGAGGTCTTCGAGAGAGCCTTGAGAACTTCCATAAACGGCTTTCCCTTTACCTCGTCGTATAGGTCATACAGTTCATTTGCGAGAGCGGCGGACATATACTTGACACTCGTCAGCCCTTTTGCTATTTCTTTTTTCTCTTTATTAAAATAGAAGACATCTCTCGACGCGCCGAAACGAGGAGGTGTTACCTTAAATCCATATTCAGCGGCAAGCGTAGTGCCATTAATAACATCATCTTCATTAGCGGCGTTGTTAAGATATGCTGTGATGAACTCGCAAGGATAATAGCAACGAAGATATGCACAGAGGTATGATACCAAGCTATAGCTCACAGAGTGGTTGAAATTGAACGCATAAGACCCCGCATCTTTAATAACTTTCATGAACTCCATTGCTTCTTCTTCGGCTTCCGCTCTGGGCTTATCCGAGTGATTGCAATACCCGTTCAGAATTTTCGGGGTTATGGCTTCTATCTCATCAACTTTCTTTTTGGTTATCATCTTTCTTATTCGGTCGCTCTCGCCTCCGGACATACCGCATATTTGCGTAAGGAAATTCATGACATCCTCTTGATAGACCAAATACCCGAGGTTATTTTTTAAAAGAGTATCTATTTCTTCACTGGGGTTTTTATTCGGTATGCGTCCAACAAGCTTGTCTCTGTACGAAGCTCCACCGGGTCGCAGAGCCGCATTAACCAGCGTGAGTTCAAATATTGATTTAGGTTTGAATCTCTTCATTAGGCTATAGGCGAAACTGCTTTCAAACTGGAACAGTGCTATAGGACTTCTCAGCATATCGTTCCAAACCCTTTGATCGTCAAAGTTCATTTCGCTCATATGGGGGTACGGAATACCAGCCATTTTACAAGCATCGTTTATAATTCCAATGTTTTTAAGTATCAGGAAATCAAATTTAACTGCTCCGACGGCATGAAGCTCTTCCATATCGATAAAAGCGCAACGCTCTCCGTCTTTATCAAAAACACCATAATTGTCCGTCAGTGTTATCGGACTGATAACTATACCCGCAGGGTGAATTGACTGGGATATTTTTGTGTTCAGAAGTCCGTCATAATAGAAGAAAATATCGGGATGATTTTTCTTCGCCAAGTCTTCATCCATCAGGAACTCTTCAACAACCCCGTCAATGTTTCTCAATGAATACGGGTTGTCCGACGAAAACTTATCGGACGGCTTGAACTGTTCTCCGCTCTTTTTCTCTTCCCAATACTTAGCCAGCGCATTTCCGATTCCTTTAATAGTCGCCTTTGCCTGAAGCGTTCCAAAGGCAGCCACTCGCGCCGTCTTCTCCGCCCCAAATCTATCAATTATGTACTGGAAGATTTTAGGTCTATCCTTATCTATGCAGTCGGTATCAATATCAGCCGGTTCAACTCTGTCTTCATGGCAGAATCTCGCAAACGCCGTATGCCACTGTTCGGGGTTGCAGTCAGTAATATCTGTCACAAAGGCAGTTCTCGATCCACTAACTGAACCTCGTCCGGGACCTATGGCAATGCCATGCTCCTTGCACCAGCATATCAATTCACTCTCGCAAAGCATAAAGCCGTTCATGCCGACTTTCTCGAAGATTTTTCTTTCTTCAGCCAGTGCGGCTCTGAACGCATCTTCCTGCTCGGGCGGTATAACCCCCGTCTCAAGCTTCTCTTTGAACATTCGGTCAACACGCTCAGCTTCTATTCGGCTATCCTCTTCAGCCGACCCGTACAGTATCGGGTATTTAATAGATGTATCAAGCTCGAACGGCTCTACCATATCAGCCATTACAAGCGTGTTATCCATAGCCTGTCTGTAAAGCTCGGGAGGTAGAACGCCCTGCCTTGCAAATGCAGCGTCCAACTCTTCACGGGACTTATATGTAAGGTCGTATGTATCTTCGTCGCCGTAGGACTTGTTTTTATATTTAAGCAATATCTTGCGGCACTCGGCTTTATATTTGTCAAGCGAGTGAGTATCGGTTCCTGCTATCAGCGGTTTACTGTACTTCTTCGCAAGCTCCGCCAAATGCACATTAAAGTCTCTCTGCTCCTGACAGTCATGTGCCTGTATCTCAAGGAAGTCATATCGCTTAACAAGACTCTCGTACATCGGGTGGTCTACGGGAAGCTTATTTAGAGGACTTGCAAGACACGCGCTCGTCGTGATAATGTTGTTGGACAGCTTCAGAAACTCGTCAAAACTCAATCTATTTACATAATAAAAGTGGTCTTTATCGCATGATTTCGACACTGCAAGGTTGAGTTCTTTCACACCCTGTTCGTTTCGAGCTATAAGCACCGTATGGTAGTTGTCTCTGACCCTTTCATTAAGGCTTTCAGTGAGATATATCTCAACGCCGTGGATGTATTTAATTCCTTTTTCATCACAATACATCTTTTTCTTGACCCAGTTGAGTGGTTTTCCGTGTTCGCTGAACGCTATAGCTGGTTGTCCAAGTTCAGCGGCTCTGTCGATATACAGCTTGTAGCCTGTGCAACTGTCCAGCAGACTGTTATCACTATGTAGATGATAAATTACTAAGTTGTCTGTCAACCAAACACCTCCTCGTCCATATCTTCGTCATAAGCAGGAGTGCCGTAAGGCAACTCCGCACTTGTCACGCCGTCGGCGACTTCCCACCCATAAGCATGGGCAAGATTCTGCGGCGTTGTGTAGAATCTCTTACTCGGGTTGTCGTAGTACAGAGCAAATTCCTTGTTGTTTGCACTACCATATCGGTCTTTGAGAACTTCAAGGACAACACTGCCTTTCATGGGCGGCGTAATGAACTTGCCGTTTCTGCCAACAACACCCTTTTTATCTTTAGGTGATACTCGGTACAGCGATATAACACGCTGTGCAAGGTTGGCAGCGGCAGCAACGCCCTGCAGGTCAAAGATGCTCATCTTGCGTACCTGCTCCATTTTCTTCGGGTGAATAACCACAAAGCAAGCTACATTCCATCGTTTCGCAAAGTCAATAATTTGTCTTATAAAATCTTCCTGCTTAGTCCACTTTGAGTTATCGTCGCACGACAGATCCACAGATGTGAGATTGTCGAAGAATACCGTTTTTACTCCAAGCCTTCTTACCGCACTCTCCGCCGTCGCGAGGAGGTCTTCAGTCTTATGCGAGAACGAATCTTTGTAGAAGTAAAGCTGTCCGCGATAATAGGAATTGATTTTTCTGTACACATCAGACTTGATTCTGTAATACTTGCCGTGTTCGCCCTGCACTTCTTCAAGCCCCCGCTGTCCTGCGTGAACAAAGTCAATCCAGTTTTTCAACGACGGGTTTGAAAGCTCTCCGCTGTATATAAAACAAGGATAGCCCTGCTCTATAGATCGGCATACAAGCGTCGATATCAGAGAGCTTTTACCCGCAGAAGCTATTCCGGTTATGAGCGTTGTAGAACCCATATAGTTCTTGCCGAGCGCAGCATCCAAATCTTCAAAGCCCGTTGTAAATCCCTCGACATCCGACATATCAAATCTCTTTACTTCGGTGTAATCGACTATCGCGGGAATCTCAGACTCTTTCGCGTTATTGATTACATCTCTGACCGCCTCTTTCCCCTCAAAGAACAGCAGTTCGTTTATGTCTTTTATGCGAACTTTCTCACCGTCTGCATTGGTGTGAGACAATGGGATTTCTGCAACCTTGACACGATATTCGCCCAACCTCGGAGCAACTTTCTTTATGTATTCCTCGCCGCTTCTGTCGTTGTCGTGGACAAGGATGATTTCGTCAAACTCTTGCAGAAAATCCCAGCACTCTTCAATCCACTTCGTATTCTGGTCGCCGCCGTTAATGCTTACGGAGTTGTAAAAACCGCACTCAATGAGTGCGGCACAGTCGCCTTCGCCGGTACATATTATCAACGGCTGAGTGGTATTTATTTTATTGATGTTGTAAAGGACATTACAGCAATCGCTGTTTTCGAGATACCATATCTTAAGTTCACCGTGAGGCACTGCGCGTGACTTGCGGACTTTACACATTACGAGCACGTCATTTAGGTCGAAATACTGGAACAAGGTATTTCCTTTTTCATCCTGCTGTATATTCAGATAATCTATTGTTTCAGGTGATATTTTTCTCTTTCGCCAATACTTATACACCTCTTCTTTGTTGTCGGCATACTTGGGCTTGGGGTATTTGTATGCCCTGTCCTTTGTTCCGCGCTCTGCGAATGAATACTGTATACCCGCCTCATCAAAAAGCATCTCACACGCTTCAAGAAAAGTACACTTCTTGGATGTGATATAGGCATCTATGATGTCACAGGTAAAGCCACACGCAAAGCAGTGAAAAGAATAAGTCTTGGGGTTATACGAGCACGACGGATTCTTGTCTATGTGTTCGGGGTTCGGGCAACACCCGACTCTCCTTGAGGGATTCCAGTTCGTAATACCGAGCAACTCAACCATAATCTCAGCATTTCTGTCCCCTAATTTCTCTTTCGCTCTTTGAATATCGCTTTTTAATACCTGTATAAATCATCAACCTCCTTTACTTCGTCGCCGTCTCCCCACAGCATTTTAGTCTCATGTCGCACAGATATTGGCAATAAAAATCATCCGGTCGGCTTTCAAACTCACCGCAATCCCGGATTTCCTTTACCGTCTCCTGCATCCAGTTTATTGCTTCGTAATAGTCGTCAATGTTGAACTTGATATCCACATCTTTGCTGTTACGGAACATATGGAATCTCAGTAGATCGGGAAACTTACCATATCTCAGCTTGACATAAATTGAATATATGTATAACTGTCTCGCATACTTCTTCTGCTCGGCGGGGTTTTTAAATTTTGCTTTTGATTTCCAGTCGTGAACTACCAACCGTCCCGCCGAGTCTATGTATATAAGGTCTATAAAGCCCTGAATGATAAAGCTATCTCTTCCGTCCGCCGCCGCAATTGGCTCCTCGAAGTGTTCTTCTACACCGAGTATCTCTTTCGCATCCACGCCCTCGAAGTTTGACAAAAACTGTACGCCGTCGTCGTAATATTTCTTACTCAAGTCGGTGTATTTGTTGGGTGGAAATTCCTGAGTTACACGGTCGAAGAACTTATCTTCATATTCACCCAGCAACTCATACTCGGCAAGTTCATCTTTGCCCCAGCGTTCGAGCAGGGAGTGAACGAAACTTCCATACTGTGCGAAAGCATTATTTTCTCCCTGCTCACGAGCTATATATGTATACCAATATTGCAGCGGACACTGATGGAAAGAAGACAACTTAGAAAAGCTGTATTTTTCCATATGTCTCATCAGAACGGCAGATCGTCGTCGTCAGTAGCGACATCAACATTTGCTTTCTTTGTGCTCGCCTTTGCTTTCGGTTCAGAGCTGCCGTTGGAAGTTGACTTAGACTCGATAAAGCAGACCTCATCAGCAAGGACATATGTCACACTTCTGTTCTCGCCGTCCTTGTTTTTATACGAGTCTGTACGAATGGAACCCCTGACACCTATCTTAGAACCCTTACCGAAATACTTTTCGATAAAGTCGGCGGTTGAGTTCCACGCTCTAACACGAATGAAGTCCGCCTCGTCCTCCGCGTCCTTTCTTTTGGGACGATTAACAGCTACAGTGAAATTCGCCACTCTGTTGTCTGTGTTACCGGCGGTTCTTATCTCTACGTCGCCCGTAAGTCTGCCGATGATTGTTACATTATTCTCTACCATAAATTAGTCCTCCTTATTTCTAAGAGCTACAAGCTCTTTGTAAACATCTGTCGCTACCTCAAAGTCAGTTATCTTATTGTAGTTCGCGCTACCCGAAACTGACTTGATGGTGTCTGAAATCGTTTTCTTCGCCACGCCGCTGTCTGCAAGTTCTTTGGCGAGTTTGTTAATGCTGTCTATAGCCATTTCTATCTTAGACTTCTCAGCCACAGGAACATCTGCAACCGTCTTTTCCTCTGCGGCGGATTTATTAACCGGCTTCGGAGCGGGGGCGTCGCCAGCGTTTGCCCAGTCAAACAGAGCCTTGCCGTCGCGCTCGGTCAGCACATCGTATCTGCCCTCGAAGAGGTGTGTATTATCTTTCTGAGCTTCCGCTATGTGGGTGTCCTGTGCGATATTAAAGGTTAGAGTGTAGTTGTACTCCGTGTTGTCTCTCTGCTTGTAGCCCATACCGACTTTCTTAGGAACCTGTTTTCCGTTTCTATCCTCAAGAACATAAGTGTCCTTGCCTCTAACGGTGGATATAATATGTATGGGAGACTGAAGAACCTTTTCCATAAAGGCGTCATGTCTCGGAGTTACCTTACCCCAGTTGGTATAAGAATTGCCCGGCATCTTGTCGTGATAATCAACACAGTAATCCCACTCATGAGTTATGCTGTCGATAACAAGAGTCTTATATCCGCCGTCAACCGCATCCTCAATAGCCTGAATGTATTTCTCGGGAGTATACGGAGCCTGAAGCTGAAGGTCGTCGAAGTCGAACTCATTTGCGTAATATCTTATACGACCATTCTCCGTGTCGATTGCGGCAACTCTACCACCCGCAGCGGCGGCTATACCCTTCGCCAGTCTCAGCGCCGAAAAAGTCTTACCGCTTCCACTTGGACCCGCGAGTAGCACCTTAAGCCAAATCTGTTCTCTTTTTGCTTTCTGAAATCCCATTTGTTTTACCCCTTTTCATTTTTATTATTAAAACCATTTCGGATTTTAACCGTAATTCTCCTCAACGCCTTCATCAAACACTTCGTTAATGAGGTTTATTAGATAAGTCTCATCAACCTTTTGTCCTTCCTCTCGTAGTGTGCCTACCTTATTAATAACAGCGCCAAAATATGCGCTATCAACCCCGATAAGCTGTTCTTCAAAAACATGAAGATTAGTAAGATCGAGAGCGTTAAGCTGTAGTATCATTTTGACATATTGCCCTGCATTTATATTCCATCCGCGCTTTAAAAACTTTCGCGCACGAATTACCGAGCAAAGCGGATATTTACTACCGATGTAATAGAGTTCTTTGTTAATAATAGCCTCAAGAGCTCTCGGCGGCATAACTAACGCGTTATTCCAGCTCGTCCAATATGAAGTACAATGGACAAAATCGTAGTTCTTATGTATCTCTTCGGGTTCTCCGTAAAATCTAAGTACAATCTGAACTCCATTTTTTAGCGTAATAGCATTATTTGTAATAAATATCGGACTGTATGGTGGTAAGTCGTCAACCGAAATTTTGGTGCTCTTCTTCAACTCGTCGCCTATTAACGCCATCGCTCTGCGATATTGGGTATCAATTTCCTCGTGAGGAATATAGTCAACGCCAACTGCTCCGACACTACGAACGAAAATACGCACCCTCTCATCGTCTCGTTTCTTATCGTTTTCTTTTAATACAGTCCATCTCTCTGACGATTTGTTCCAATAGCATCTCTGTACAGTAGGTTTTACGCCTTTATCATCAAGTTTATCCTTGACAAATTCAGTATATTTTTTGACATAATATTCCGCCACCTGTATTAACGCTTTTTCGTTTCTGAAATATACGTCATAATCATGCGGCTTCTCGTCTTGGAGAAGCGACACAATCGCACCGCCAGTTATAATAGCATTGTCGCTAATAGCATCTTTTATGGTTTCGTCATCAACACTCGACACCCAGTCACCTATTTTTCTTTTAAGGTGTACTTTAATGTTTTTGCCCTGCATAGCTTCACCACCTTACAGTCCAAGTATTTTCTCGATGAACACAAGAATTGCTTTACCATAAAGACCAATCAGATTAAGAATGTTAAAAAGAAATGCGTCAATCATTATCGTTTTCCTCCTTACTTTTGAATCATTATCGAACTTCCATCGTCGCCGGTCATCACACTCGGGAGCTTTCCGTCCCACTTCTCTATGTATTTTTCTTTAAGAATCTTATCCGTCAGGGACTTCTCAAGAGTGTCATTTGCTTCGGCTTCAGCCTTAGATTTTATAAGCTTCGCCTCTGCGTCTGCCTTTGCCTTATCCACAGCCTTTTTATTTTCGATTTCCTGCTGTTCTGCCGCAAGCTGAGCCTGTTGTTTTGATGCTATCGCCGCCTGATATGACTCGTCAAAGTCAATGTCGTTTACCGTCACTTTGAGTATCGCAACAACATCCTCGCCGTACTTCTCGTCTATAGAAGCCTGAAGATTTTTCATTATCAGCGGTTCAACTATCGAGCGGTTCGTCGCGTCGGTATCGCTAAGCACTTTGCTACTGGATTTAATAGCCGAAGCAACTATGTTTTCGGACACCAGAGAGTTCTTGTAGTCCGAGACATTAGCGTAGATCCACGCCGACCTGTCGGGGTTAATCTGATAAGTAACGGTCACGTCTGCGTAGTAAATTGCTGTTCTGCTTTCAGTCTCCGACCAGATTTTGTCGCCGCCGAACTGCGCGTCCTGCTGTTTGTTATTTACGAGCTTTATGCTCTGAACAATGGGCACTTTCCAGTTGAAACCACTATGTACAGGCTGGTCGCTTATCTGACCGAGCGTCGTTCTCACTCCCGTATATCCGGTCGGCACAATAGCCGCTGAAGCTGAGAGTACGAACAGACATATCGCCAACACAAAACTTACTATAGGAATTGCCACCGGAATGTCGTCTCCGTATTCTATCTCTTTGTAAGCTAAAATCGCACCTACAGCCGTGAGAACCACAGCTATAACTATCATTACAATACTAAATATCATTTGATTTCCTCCTTGGTTTAAATCCATCTAATCTTCGGTTCACCCTTGAACCCCTTTTCCCAAACAAACCACGCATACGCCACAGCGCTCGACTCAGCTTTACTAAAATCGCCGTTCTTAGCACAGTTCACTCTGCCGGAGAATACATACACATATTTCGGTGGAGCTTTATCAAATAATTCCCGTCTTGCCTTGCCCTCAAGAAATGTGACCTTGAGGAACATAGCTATTTTAGTTGAATCCATAGATAACTTTAAGGCTTTCTCTATAAATTCCTTGGCATATTTGTACGGCGGGTTCGTGATAATGTCGCGTGGTATATATTTTGTGGGATGAGGTTTGGTTCTCAAAAAGTTCGCCACATATGTATTCGGATAACCCCTATCCACAATGTCACTCGACAGAACGTCGTAGCCGTGAGCCTCCAATACTTTTGATATGTGTCCTCCACCACAAGCCGGCTCCCACACATAGTGAGAGAATTTCTCTCGTTTCAGCAGCTCCTCAACTGCTTTCGGGTCAGTCGCGTAGTAGTCGTCGTCTGCCCTATTTTCGTTTGAGTGGTTAGACGCCCCGATAATTTTGTACACAGAGTTTGCATCGCCGCTCCAATCCTGAGCCATTTCATCTCCCCTTTTTATTTTCATTTTTCAAATCAAAACCCAATTCCTTTTAGTCTGGAATTTTCCAATCATCATCCCTAACCCGAAACGCATCTCCGCACTGGATGATATCCAGGTAATTTGACATCGCTATTTTTTTCGCATAAGGGTCTATCTCGTAAGCATAATACTTGACATTCGTAAAGCCCATTTTATCCAGGCAATACCTGCCTGTTGCTATGCCGTCGTAAAGTGACAAGACTACAAGCTCTTCGTCTCTCGGGACATCTTTAAGAGCGTGATTTAAGATATGTATAATAACCTCTGCCGTCCACCCATTGCCGATAGCACGATATCGCTGAGTATCACTAACTCCGCTCGTATAACCGTCTGGAAGAGTTTGCAGTCTCTCACATTCTAACGGTGTAAGCTTTCGTATAAGGTAATAGCCATCAGCGAGCTTAATCGGGTATTGTTTGTTTTTGATGGTTATTAATCCATTCTTAACCGTGTATATCGGCTTGCCGTCAATTTCGTTTATGGGACAGGCATACAATCCAGTTTTTGCGCCGACTCCGCCGCCTTGTCCACAAAGCGTAGTTGCTTTTCCGTCGGGACTATACACACGATATTGTTTGCTGTCGTGCGACTTATTCTTTGCATTGCTCTCTATAGTTCCTATGCGTATCGGCGTTGCAACAGCGGTTGCGGAATATCCGCCATTTGTAACAAAGTTAGCTATCCCGTTTTTATAATACTGTGCTTTAACAGTCCTTGCTTTGCCGTCGGCGGTCGTGTTGACGGGTACAACCGATTCAAACCAATAATAAGACATTGTGTTTCTCGATTTATCCCGGTCGGTAGTCCAGTCAGTCTCAAGCACATCGCGCAACAAGATTCCTCTGTCTTTCGGTTGTTCTATATCACCGAAATTAGTAACATAAAACCTCTGACGATGTTGCGCCGAAACCAACGCACTGTCTATGTGCGTAAGCCGAACTGATGAGTCTTTGCCCCCCCCACCAAGAGCAGAGTAAATCGCGTCTTTTATGGGCTGTGCCGCCGACTTGTTATTCTCATATAAAAAGATGTCGGGCTGGAATTTCTCTTTCGCTATCCGATAGTTCTCGAACAGCTCCCAGCCGACACCTTTAGGCAAAACTTCTCTTCCGTTTTTCTGAGCGATACTCCACTTTGTACAAGGACTACCGCCTATAAGGATTTTCTTTATACTGGTTCACGCTCCTTTTAATTTTATCAAGCAAGGAATTGGGCTTTAAAAGGTCAACCATAATAGTATTACTTATAGGGGTACAGCGAGCGCAGCTATTCGCACCTCGCAAGTCTCTAAGGAAGGAGTAATGCATATGTCAACTTATGAGTTGATTACTTCAATTTGCGGGATATTATCTATTATAATTGAGCTTATCAATACCTGCAAAAAAGAAGGAAAACCCACATGGCACGGACGAGTGACAGTCGTTCCCTACCATCTATTTGTAGGATATTATCTGTTATAATCGAAATTATAAAACCTGTCTATCATGGTTAACCTTTCAAAACCCAATTCCTTTTGGGTTAAATTTACGCCCCCTTCAAACTCGACAAGAATTTGTTAATAAGATAAGTCCGACCTTTACCTGTGACTTTCGGCGTCTTCGCGATATCTACCGTGCCATCGGGTCTGTAGAAAGCCGATATCTTAACCTCGAACAGACCTAAGTCCATAGACTTCTGCGTCGGCATATTCTTTCTGTCACCCGACTTTATCAGATAGTCGTTCATTCTCAGCCACGAGAAGAGACGATTCTGCCCAATATCGACGCCGTTCTGCTTTATAAGCTTCGCAAGGTCGCCGACTGGAATAGATGTCTTCGAGCTTTCTACAGCCTCAGCGAACAGCACCTTCGGAGCCTGAGCTTTTAGCTGATTTGCCATTCGTTTTGTTTCGTTGAGCATAAGCGTGATAGCTTCTCGCCCATATGTATTGCAGTCCGCAAAGTAGTAATCGACGAACTGTTTCGTATCGTTTACATAGCCACCTGTCTTACGGATAACGGGCAGGACTTCGGCGGTTATCCAATGCTTGAACTCTTTTGCTTTCGGGAGCTTGCTTGAGAGGATAAGACTGTAAAGACCAGACTCGTTGATAAAGACTACTTCGCGGTTCTGACCTGACAGAACGATTCGTTCTGTCAGCTTATCTTCGTTGTCAACATGGTCGCGAATAGCCTTTTGGGTGTTCGTATATCCCAGAGCCGTTGCTACATCTTTACCGATAAAATACGGCTCGCCGTCGATCTCCAAAGCCCTAACATTTCCAAGCTCGGACCTCCAACTTTTTGCGGGTGTTCCCGCAAAACAGTATGGATTTCTACTTCACGGAGCAAACTTACCGCAGACCGTAGCCCTTGATAGAGGCTCACTCTCCACAGACTTTTTGGCTTAACGCCCGGATTCGGTCGTCCTGACCGTACCGCTATCTGTGCTTTATGAAGCGGCTGGCATAGCCAGCATGTCCATTCCTTTCTTTAGAATATTATCTGCTGCGTTTTTATCCCTGTCATGTAATGTGCCACACTGATGGCAGACCCAATGCCGAACATTGAGGTTTTTTACCTCTTCGTTTTGGTAGCCACAGCAAGAGCAGGTCTGGCTGCTTGGATAATAGGTCGGCACTTTAACGATAACTCGACCAACCCATTGAGCTTTATACTCAAGTTGACGGAAGAATTCTCCCCAAGCAGCATCGGAGATGCTTTTTGCAAGGTTGTGATTACGAATCATACCCTTGATGTTAAGGTCTTCCACGCAAATGATTTGGTTTTCTTTCACCAGCGTGGATGACAACTTATGTAGGGTATCTTTTCGTTTGTTGGTTACTTTTTCGTGACAGCGAGCCACTTTGATACGCTGCTTTTCCCAGTTGGCAGAGCCCCTCTTTTTGCGAGACAGCTTTTTCTGCTCGCGTTTGAGTTTGGCTTCTGCTTCCTTGAGGTATTTATGGTTCGGGTGCTCATTACCGTTGCTATCAACAGCAAAGGATTTGATACCAACATCCAAACCAATAGCAGTATCCGTAACAGGGAGCGGCACGACCTCTACTTCACAAAGAATGCTTACATAGAATTTGCCGCTTGCAGAGCGGCGAACGGTTGCCTTGCAAATTTTACCTTCGATGTCGCGGCTTTTGCGGTAGCGTACTTTTCCAAGCGTTGGGAGCTGAATGTATTTATCGTCTACCTTGATGCCTTTTGGATTGGTGGTTGTGTAGGCTTCTTCTCCTCTTTTACGTTTGAAGTTTGGGAAGCCTTTTCCGCTTTTGAAGAAACCTTTATAGGAATCGTCCAATTGACGACAGCTATATTTAAGAGCTTGACTATCTACTTCGGTAAGCCACGGTAGATATCGCTTCATCTTTGGAAGTAAATTCTGCGTGTCGATATAGCTCATGCTTTCGCCACGCCGCTTATAGGCTTTTATGCGTCTATCTAACATAGAGTTATATATAAAGCGGCAGCAGCCAAGCGTTTTATTGATTTTTATTTTCTGCTCCTCTGTAGGTTCAAGTTTGAACTTGTAACCTTTATGTACTTTCAAGGTGGCTCACCTCCTTTTATGGCTTTTTGTGCTTATGAACCATTCAGACACCCGGAAAAGTTGAATAGCCTGATTTTCTTCTCGATTTCTTCCTTATATCTTTTGAATCTCGGCAGAACCGCAACCCTCAGCTCGTCGTCGAGTTTATAGTAGATTGCTATTGGTTCGCCACACTGATTGCACCGAGCAACATAGCCAACAAACTCCATGTTGTTTACACATTTCCGAGGCACAACCTCGTGAGCTATTAGAGTGAGAAGCTTAGACTTCCTCATTTCTTCTCCTCCTATACCTCAAAAGCTCGCTGCCATATTTGTTTCTCACATATTCCCTACGGCTAACTCCGTATTTCTTCTGTATGTATCTGTCTACAAACTGCCTTTCGTTGTAGAGTTGCTGTTCGGTCTTGTAGAACCGGCACCCGCCATATTCGCACAGCTTTTCTGTAAGCACACCGCAGCAGCTTCCTCTGTCTGCGAAACATTTATGTCTATTCATAAAGTCCTCCAAATTCATCCAAGTTTTTCAATACCCTTTTCGTGTAGTGAGTAGAGTGAATACCCTGTTTCCATAGGCGTTTTGCTCCACCCTCGCCGCAGTTGTAAGCCATCAGCGCATCTGCAAGTGAATAGCGTTTCAGATACCCACTAAGGATGTACACGCCGCTTTCGATGTTCTGTGCTGGATCAAACAAATCTGTGACACCCAACTCGTCTGTAAGCCACGATACATTACAAGCGTTGATTTGCATCAAACCGTAGTCGTTGGTTGCGCTAATCAAAGTCGGATTAAAATTGCTTTCCGTTTTGATAACCGCCTTGATAAGAGCCGCCGAGACACCGTACTTCTCGGCAATCTCGGTGATTATATCGTCATATTTTGTCTTTGAATCGGCGGGTCTTTGTTGCTCTGTGGTAGAGGCGATTTCTGTTTCGAATTCAATTTCCGTTTTCAAATCCAAAACCGATTCGTTTTCAGTTTCGATTTCAACTACCTCTGCGCTCGGAGCTTCTACCGGCAAGGCATTACCGACCATAAGAAACGCTCCTATGCTCAACACCAGAGCAAACGAAAGACCTTTTATTATTTTTGAATTTGACTTATACATAGGCATTAATTGTTATGTTGTAAATGTCTCTGTCCGTGCCAAAGTCGAGTATGTCCTCCATATCAGAGGCAAGTCTAACTTTCTCGACACGATATGTATGATTGAAAGGCGCTGTACTGCGTCCCCGATTCTTGACGCAGTTCCATATATCCCAAGTAGAGACGCCAATCTCTTCGGCGAGCTCTCGCATCGTGTCGCCCATAGCAAATGGAAGTTCATAATCGTCGTCATCAACGGCAATGTAAACAATTTTAGGTTTCTGCATAATAAATTCCTCCTATTTTCTCGTTGACATTCAACCGCCCTTGTGTTATAATGACAATGGCAGGACTATGCCCCTATAAAAACACGCCAGTGTTTAGTATAAGAGCATACGAATGTCGTTCCTCCTCATCGAATTGGGAAGCCGTCGCCAAACGCTTTTACCCTTTCGTGGGGAGTCTTCTTTTTTTAGTCTTCTATTCCGCACAAAGACCGTATTTCTTCTACCGCATCAGTTATTATATCAAACTGTTCGCGGATATCTTCAACAAAGTCTTCTGCGTCCATGTGTTTTTGAGAACCTTTCAGATTCTCCGCCCAACCATCGAGTCGATCCTCTTCGTCATCTAAGATGTCGTTTGCAAATTCGACCCTATCGTTTATGTATCGAGCAGCTCTCGCGAGTGCTCTCTTGTTCTTACGAGTCAAGTATATCACCTCACTTTGTTGATTTACCAAAAACTATGAAAATAATTTACGCAACTTGCTTTTCAAACATTTCTTTGCAAAGCTCGTAAATTTCATTATTGGAAACCTGTTTTGAAGTAACCAGCTCATTTATGTCTGTCTTTCCGAGGACGAAATCTGACACCGCCTTTCTCGCTTCGTCGTATCTGAGGATTGTGTCTTTGAGGTAGCTCATCGTAATTCTTATATCTGAATGTCCGAGCATACCCTGTAAGTCTCTCATAGCATAATCATTCGCACCGCCGTCGTGACAACACAGCACTATATTGGCAAATGATTTCCTCATGGTGTGAGACGAGATGTGTATCGGCAACCCCGCTTCCTTTCCCGCGTTTTTAAGATATCGCGAATAGCTTTGCTCCTGTAGTCTCCCGCCGTTGTTCTTCGAGAAGATATAATCATCGGGAGAACAGTTGCGTCCGCCGAGCCACTTGCGATATTCTGTAAGCGTTTCCTTTATCGCATCTGAGATGAAACACCGATTGATTTTAGATGTCTTGCTCTCAACTACGGGTATACGGTTTCTGAACTCGCCGTCGTCGTCTATGATCCAACCCCATTTTAATTTAACGAGGTCGCTTGCTCTAAGACCGAAGCAAATGCCGCAACGGAACATAGCCCAGTTTCGTATTCCCATTCGTCCTGTGTTTTTGAGCTTATCCAGTACAACACACATTTCATCATAGGAACGAATCGAATCCGCCGCATGAGCTATCGGAACGCCATCCGATTTTACACCGGACAACAGCCGCTCTTGCTTTTTCTCTTGTTCTAATCGCCGATTTGCTTTTCGCTCCTTTTCTGAAAATTCATTTTGAATCCGATTTGTTTCCCACAAGGATTTATATCTGTCTCGCTCTTCTGCTGTTTCGCGGAGGAGCTTTTTTAGTCTTGCGTTCTGGGCTTTCAGGCTATCAATAAGTATGTCTTTGTTAACATCAACACTGGTTATCTGACCCAATTCTGACGCTCCTTCCAAGCATTATACACTCGATTGAAATTGCCCTGAATACTGATAGGATAACCGCGATAACCCTGACGCCTTATCTCACGCTCTGCAAGCAGCTCAATCCACCAGTAAAGTACCTCTGGATCGCTCTCAAGAGCAGGAAGATATTCTTCCGGGAAGTGAGTATTATCGCCTCTGTGCCACTCAGATTCATATTTATCTCTTAAATTTCCCCTCATCTCCGGAGGCGGTGCGGGATTTGCCGCAATGCGCTGCCGCTCTCTATCTATTTCGTCCCAACGCTCTTTAACATCGGCTCCAACAAACACCGCCGAAGCACCAATCAGACCAAGAAATGAACCCAAAAATCCCATTTTACAAATTTCTCCTTTCATTAATCGAACTTTAGTCGAACATTTGTTCCGTTTACATTTTTTATTATAGTCCTAAAAAATTCTCTTGTCAACAGGGAATTTTTTCCAGTTGTAAGTTGTCACTTTTATCGGACACTCAAATCATTTTCCTTTATGAGTCGAGCCGCTATAACAGGACTCAGCTTAACCGTCGGCAAAGTAATTTTGCTTGCACCATTGCTCCAAATTTGATGGCTACCGCAACACCTCACCTCCTTATAGCCGTTATCCCGCAAAATTCTCTTGAACTCTTTTACTTTGAATTGAGTCAATCTGACATACACACCTCCACAACAGCATAATTTCCAAACTGTTCACACTCCTTATCGAATAGATAATTTAATAGCTCTGTAAAGTCATTTCCTTTTCCGGCATATCCAAGCTTATTTGCGCTGTCCCGAATTGATTTCATCTTAGGACACGACTCGCAGCTATGTATTGAGCAGAGCTTGCTTCCGATACCGGAACAAGCCACAAACTCATCTCCATTTTTCGTTTTTGCTACTACTGTTTGATGTTCCATTTTTCCCTCCAATTAACAGCCGCACACTACTTTTATTTTTCTTGTTATATCCGTCATAACCGATTCGTCGGTGATTTTACCCACTCTCCTTCCTAATCTCGATTTGTCTACCACTCTCAGTTGTTCACATAACGCTTCCGATTCATCTCTTACGCCCTGCTTACTTGTTATTTTGACGTGCGTCGTCGCCATAGACGGTTTTATTTTTGTTGATAAAGGCACGATAACCGTCGTCGGCGAGTGAGCATTTCCCACATCGTTTTGCACTATAATCGCAGGTCTTGTGTTCCGTTGTTCAGACCCCACTCCGTCCAGCGAAACCAAGTAGATTTCTCCTCTCTTAATTATTTTAATCTTCCTCTCCCATATTATTTTTTACTTACGATAGCTCAGATGCTATCATACACCTCAACGATTTCTATTCCTAACTTCCGTATAACAGCTTCGGTGAAATTGTTTTTCATTTTCTCCTGAAGTCGAGTTTTACTTGTACTTCTGCCATAGATTACTCCATGCTTGTCCATTATGTAGTAGTATATTTCTTCAGCCATTCTGCACCTCATCTCTAATTGCTTCTATTCGGTACGGCTCGTTGTACCGAATACCGTCTATTATCTCATCGACAAATTCATCATCAGCGAGCGACATATTAGCCAGCAGATCAATAAGCTCGATAGCTTTATCACAGATTTTTACTTTGATATTCATTTACATTCTCCTTTTGTTTTCGTTTTTTAAATCAGAATCCAATTCCTTCTGGACTTCATTTTCTCGTCGTCTACCCGCTCCGTACTGAAACTTACACTCGCCGGATTGTCTAACACACACATTTCCGTCCATATGCTCACAATACACGCCGGTAAAAGCTCGTCTACAATATGTCGTGTTCAGTACCATAAACTCACCACCGTCTTTGCTTTCATCTTTTCGTCGCTCATCACCGCCGATATCGCCGCCGCACACGGCTTCCAACAATTACCGTTATGTGCGCAGTTTTTGCAATATGTTTCCAACACTTCATACACCGTCATATCACGCTACCTCCGAATTTGTTTTAAATTCGCTAAGAGCTTTCACTACAGCTTTGTATGTATCGCTCTCTACTGCCTTGTCAACCTTACTGAGCATCTCTGCATTAAGGGCGGCGAGTGCTTTCATCCTTGTGTCATATTTTTTAGGAATCCTCATACCCGAAGCAACATCAGTTACATACCAGCCGTCACTCCGCTTATCAAAACCAAATTCGATTTCTCTTCCTCGCGGAGTTCTGATTACCTGTCCATAGCCGCTGACCCGCTCGAAGTGATTGAGGGTCTTGGGGTCGTTCCTGTCAGATATTGCTGTGTAAAAGTCAAGTTTGTACATTTTCATTTGCCTCCAAATCTCTAAGTACTGCGTACTTAAATATTTCCTGAAACTCTTGATCGGTAATACCATCATCCCACGCGGCGCGATTTGTAATCTCCGTAAGCCTATCAACAGAAATCGTATCTATAAGCTTGATATAATTTTCTGCTATGTCATTCATTCTCATTTACCCCTTTCCGTTCTACGATATAACGCTTCTTCTGCGCGAAGCTTTTCCTCACAATCAGGACAGAGAATATATCCGCCGCTCTGCATCATATTCCAATACGCGTCAGTCCCAAGCCGATCCACAAAGCACTTAGAACAGAACACACGCCCGCACATCTCACAACCCCAAAGATCACCATGGATTTCGTCACGCAAGTCCCACTTGCCTTCCCATCCACAAAAACCACAAACATAAACATCGCACTTTTCATTACTCATTTTCATTTACCTCCGCTACATCACCGTCTATTAGCCGTTCAGCCGTCATAGTGTCATCCTCAATACCCGCACACGCAACCTCGGGATCGTACCCCACCGCGTCTGCCGACACCCAAACCAACCACCTATTAGCAGCTTCTCTCTTCGCCGTCTCTTCGTCGTCTGCTTCAATCTCATATGTAACTCGTCCTGAATAGTTGAACTGTACAAGATATTCCATTTTGTTTTCCTTTCTTAAATAAAATCTACTATGAGCATACTGTCACTCATAACTACGTCAAAACACCTTAGTGTGTCTAATATCGTTTCAATACTCCTCCGGTAACAGCATGGTCGTCACATTACCCTCGTCGCCGAAGTCTGTGATTATCCAAATCTCGCCCTTACTTGTGTTATATGCGGCGAGCGTTCGTCCATCGCCTACCCGAACCGCCTCGTCGTTTAAAGCCTTGTCCTCTTCGGGGATATCACCCCAATCGCACTTTGTGTATCGTCCGAAAGCATCGAGCAGCTCCTCGCAAATTTTACCGTCACCGAGTATATTTGCTATACCCTGCGTCATGACCTGCATTCCTAAATCAAATTTCAATTCCATTCCAAATTTAATTCCTTTCTGTTAATCACACTCAACAAATTCGCCATTTCTAAGAGTGTACCAAGTATCGGCTTTAATTTTTTCTCCATCCACAATTACCGCTTTTATATTATTTAGTGGGTATCTATAACCATTCCAAGTGGTCCTCTCTACAAGAACAATTGCTGAACCGAGACCGGCTTTTGCTCTTGATTGGATGCCTGTCGCTATTGCAATAGAATTTTCATTTTGAACTGACGCTTCTGCATGATGACCTGTATTCAAAGCCACCGATGTGCCACCATTATTTATAGCTGTTGACTGGTTGCCGACATTTATTGCTACTGAATCCTCGCCGTAACTTATGGCAGCAGAACGTCCCCCCGTATTCGCTGCTATAGACCGATATCCACCACTCAGTGCCGCTGAACCTTCGCCTATATTTGCTGCTATTGAATGAGCTTCTTGACCCCATGCAACTGAATAATCACCCGTATTTGCTGCTATTGTAAAACTTTCTATAGTCGTTGCCAGTGAATAGTGTCCAGCATTTGTCGCTATCGAGCCATAGCCCTTATTTAATGCTATTGAACAATTCTCTGCATTTTCCGCCACCGTATGGTCGCCGGTATTCACAGAATAAATTTCACTTTCGCCACTTTTGTCCATTGCGGCTTGTATCAATTCCTCAAGACTAATCTCATTACTAATTTCTATTTTTGTAGAAGCAATCTTCGAGTCATCACCGTTTTCGGAAAAATCGCCATCTTGTTCTACTTCACAATATCGATTTTCATGGCAAGGAGGATAATATCGAAGTACATTAAGTGGATTAGCGCAAGCATGGAATCCCTTTTCACAAGCTTTTGCTTCTTTCTCTTCGTACTTTTTTCCTATTTCATACTGAAAGTCTCTGCACTTTAAGTCTTTGTCAAAGCCTTTATATGTTTTCATTTTTATATCTCCTTTCTGTTTGTTATTTTTTATTTTTGTGCATTTGACTCGCGAGATTATCTTTTCATCTCTTGATACTCGTCACTCGTCAGCTCTATATCACAACTGTTACAGTCCAGCAATTCAAGAACAGAAATCAGTGCATCTTCCTTGGTAAACCCGCACTTGTCTTTACCAAGTTCCCTATATCCGCGCCACTTGGCATCCACAAGCACCGGAATGTCGGACTTCACGCTATTGCAGTTTGCTAAGCGCTGGTACACATCTTCTGGCATAAAGTCGATCCACTTCTTGTTCGATATCATCATTCATTCTCCTCAAGTCTCTTTCCACCGCTGCAAAAGAAATTGTCCTCCACCGGAATACATCCATAGAACGCACCCATAGGTTCAGAACAATATCGTTTTCCAAACTCCGTCAAGCTGCTCTTCTTGCAGTCCTTGCAGCGCACAACAGGTTCAACATTAGCCGCTGGAATTGCATTGATTTCACCCGCAATACAATCTGCAAGCCCTGAGTGTATGCCTAAAACAACGCCGTTTGTAAGCCCGTACTTCTCGGCAATTTCCACCGCCGCTTCGCGCTCAATGTATTCTGCCATCGTCAATCCTCCTCTCCTGCTTTTCTGTGCGGTGCTCCGGGAATCCATATTTGCTCACGACAGGCGTAGCATATTCCGTTATCTTTCCATGCGCCTCGACCGTATTTGCATTCTCCGCACATCGGCATCGCCGTCATCTTCCCGCCGCAGTACGGGCAGTAATCAGTGATTTCCCTCGCATTCGTGCCTTGCCCGCACCGGTATCTCGCAAATGGCATCCACATTCCGCAGTTGGTACGTTGCGGTGTGTCTGCTTCATACACTCTCCACTCAGCCATTGCTGTACCTCCTGTTCCATGCTTTGACGAGATCCGAATCAACTGCCGTGCAATCGTCCAAAGCAAATATCGTGTCGCAGTCATCACAATAAATCACTACATCTCTGAAATAGCTGTACGATGTATCGAAGTGAACTCTACCGCCGCAGAATGGGCATGGGTTCAAGTCGTATTCTGTCGTGCCTTTTTCCATACTTGCAAGCTTAATCTGTCCGACCTCATCAGGTGTCAGCCCCGTATCTTCATATTCAGCCAGCCGTTCAAGCGCTTTCGCCCAATTAAGGTTCGTTGGTTGCGATACGCTACCATCACTATTTCGTATTGTCAGTCTGTTCAAATATACTCACCATCACTTTCGGCACCGGGACAGTAATACGCGAAGCGTTCCTCCTCGTCCCACTCTTCTATAGGCGCTAATTCTTCCCCGAAGCCGTTGTACAGTTTCTTACACTGGGGACACTCGTTTGTAAACCCTTCTAAATACACCGTTGCTCCGCAGTCGCAAGGAATAAACTGACTGTTAAACACATCTTCGCTGCCGCATCTCGGACATTCGTATTCCCGATGCACTGTTCTACACTCACAGCCACAGCTTCTGCAATATAACTCATTACCAACATAGCTGCAATAATCATCTGCCATTGAAGATGTAATTTTGCCTACTACTTCCGCACGGCTTATCAGTCCGGTTCTGTCTTTCTTATGGAAATCTGCTTCTTTAACAACTGCCATCACACACTCTCCTTTTGTTTTTTTGTTTTAGCATTTGTCTTTGTTTGGGCAAGTATCACAATCGTAATGCACCCAATGTCCATCGCCGTCCTTACCCATACAATCACTCTCGCCTTTGAGTTTTACATATATGTCATATGCTTCGTCTGTCTCGTCGTCTATGGGTTTATAATAAAAATCACAGTTTTCGTCTACACAGTTGTCGCTCCAAAACACGCCAACATTATAACCGCAATCCTCATCAGCCCATTCCCCTTCAAACCTAACATCGTTTATGCAACATATTTCTGAAAGCTTATTGAGTACGGGTATAGGGCAACTCCACGCCGTATCAAACCACAGCGTATTCTTGTTGTTGAGTGAGGAGTGTTGCGCGTTCCATTTTGTGCCCCAATTCGCCACACTCCAATCATACCAATTATTTAAGCCGTACAGCTCCCTCTCCCTCTTGCCTAAATCACCGCGATAAATGTTGTCGGGCATTGGAATGATTTTGTTGAAGTCGATTTTAGACCCATTTCCTTTTATGTACTGAAGAACCCTGTCTATATTCTCCTGATTTCCGTGAAACACAATTCGATTTGTTACCCAATTTGGCATTTTAATTCTCCTTTTTGAATTAATATTATTGATAATCAAACATGGTTACGCGCCTCTTCTTATTACTTCGTAGTTCTTAGGGATTCTGTTTACCGGTACATATGTATATTCATTTAAATTCATCCAAAACGGACGACTAAACTGATACGCAGCCGGATGCTTTACCAACCGTTTTTCAGTACCGTCCCACAGAGTAAATTTGATTTCACTTCCGATTGGCAGATTGCTGAGTGCGTCTGGACTCTTTTTCTTTTTTATATTCTCATAGCAACGCTCTCGCCATTCCTTTGCCCACTCATACTCCGTAGGGGTAAGCACATCAAGTATTCCTTTCGGACAATCATAGTAACCGGGACCAGCGCTTTCGTCCATATCCTTGTAAGAAAAGTTAAAATAGTCTTTGTTGTTAACGGACGTGAGCATCACCACTCCAAAAACGCTTTCCTTTTCGGGCTTAGCTCCCGTTTTGAAAATTTTCTTTACAGCGGCATAGTAAGTAGAGCCTACCATAGCAGATTTGAGTACTTCATATCTCCCCTTGTTGCCTACCATATCGCAATTCATTATGCTGTCGCACTCTGCTTTTCTATCTATTTTGCCGTTCTTATAGAACGACGCATGATAACTTGTCCATCCCATTTTAAAAATCCTCCTTGATTACTTCTTCAATTACATTATTGTTTTTGTCCATCCAGTATGTATTCGCGCCCAATTTTCTTTTCTTATACCCTTTGCTTAGCATTTGGTATTCCTGCTCCGCTACTGGGTCGTGCCATTGAAGCCCTCTTGCCTTATAGAGCGGAATCCAGTGTGCATCGTAGAAACTGTAACCCGCTCCGTCTATGCCAAAGAAATATCCGAACTCATCAGATTCGTAAATTCTAAACCCACATTCCGACATGATTTCGATTCCATTTCCTTCTTCAAGCCACCAATCATCTGCGGAGTCGCCAAACGATCACATTGTACTCCACATCGGAAGAGCATCATCGTATACTACTTCGAACTCTTGTCTGTAAGCTTTAACTGTCTCAAAGGTTTCAAGTTCAATCGTATACACGACACCATCATCTTTATTATCTACGCCTGTGATTTCTCCGTCTCCACTTCCTTTGAGATCCGCGTAAAAATACACGCTATCGCCAACCGCAGGTTCAGTCACCTCGTGGATGTCCCCGTCGCCGATGTTCATCAGCTTCTCGATCATGCCCTGCGGGATTGCGTTCATTTCGTGAACCCAGCGTTCAGCCGCATCTCTGATTGTTAAACCATTTTTCATTTTCAAATTCCTTTCCTTTTACTCTTCAACTTCACCGAACACGGACTCATAACCATCCGCATCCATGTTCTCTTCAGCAAACACCTTTGCTTCATCGATACCGATCGGGGTAATTTTGTTTTCCGTGTCCCAGCAATTCATGCCGCTGGATATTCGAGCTATAAAGAACTCACCGGTTTTCTTCTGATAAAGAGTTGTCCAACTGCTCGGCGTTCCGTTACAGTAGCTTGTTCTGTCGCAAATTTCCTTTGCAGTTTCTGTGTTGTACTTCTTTCCCTTGATAACCTTATTCATTTCATTTTCCTCCTGAATTTTAATTTAATTTCTGAATCATCGTTCTCGCCATATTATCTACAGCGATATAACTGGAAGCCGTCGCCAAACGCTTTTCATCTTCGGTTGTCAAACTCACGCCCAATTCCTTTAGGACTTTGATTTTGTGTTTAACGAACCTTTTCATTCTGTCTTCTTCTGTCAACCGCAGCTCTCCTCCTTCTGTTTATGATTTTCTTCGCAAGCCATTGAGCTACGGCATCCTCCATCCGTTCCTCGAAAGCTATAATTTTACCCTCGTGCCACAGCGCATACAAAAACGCGACGACGAAGGCAATTTCAATTACAGTGGTGATTGCAAATCTCAATTCCATTTTGATTCCCTTTCTGATTTAAAATAAGTTTGTACCGTTTTGTCTATACACCTCATTCCATTTTCGCGCCAGTTCCTCCGCCTCTCTACGGCTTTCGCATAAATGGCATATATCAGCGTTGTATCTTTTAAGTATGGCGATTAAGTTATTACCCGTTGCTATCGTGTCGGCGAGGGCGAAATACTTTCCGTTTTCGGCAGTGACAACCACAACAAAAATCATTTTCATTTCAGATTTTCCACTCTCCGCATATGTTTCCGTTGCTGTCTATCACCTTGCCGTCTGTTCGCCCTTCGGCTACAGCTCTGCTTATTTGCCCGAAAATTCGGTCAAGCTCAGCCGCCGTGGTGTAGTAGTCGGCATATTCATTTTCCGCGTCACAGTCATGAAAAGCGGCGTTCCCGGTTTTGATTTCGATTTTCATTTTGATCTCCTTTCAGAAATTAACCACCATTTTCGCGTTGTGAACTGGACTCACCAATTTGCCGCCAACAAAATAGGCTAACTGTCCAGTACCAACTCTAACAGCGTTGTACTCTGCTGACCCGCTTACCCTCATATAGTAATCGTCGTCCTCGGCACGAAACACATCTCCCCAGCGTATTTCTCTAAAATATACCCAGTCTTTCATTTCCTCTCTGATTTCCATTTTGTTTTCCTTTCTGATTTTAAATTATCACTATATTTCAAACACTTGCGGATTTGCTGTTGAACTTATTGGCTTAACAAATACAAAGCTTGTATCAAACACCTTTTTTGCTATGTGCTCTGCCTCGTCGATATTTGTAGCAAAAACAATTATCTGTCTATCGCCCTCATATTTCCTATACGCCACGAATGTGTGCTTTGCAATAACGGCATACGCCTCGTCATTCGTCATTTTTTCATTTCCTTTCTGATTTTAAATTTAGCAGCCGAGTTTGTTTTCCCTTTCACGGCGGCTCTATCTTATATCACGACTTCGGTTATTTACCAAAAATCTTTTAAAATTTTATGCCACATTTTCTTCGTATTAGCTAACGCTGTATTCGATTTACATCTCATACTCAACATAAATATCGCCGTTAGGCATATATACGCACGACCACACGCAGCCGCGCTCATATACAGCCCGTTCGGCTACACATATTGCATCATCGAGATTGTCGAAATGCTTTCCGATTACCAAACCGTTTTGCTTTTCAACTTCGACCCCATAGGTACTATAGCTCATGATTTCCTTTCCTCCTCTAATTTTATTCGCGCCGAATGACCGTCGCCCCAGCGCACCAATACAAGAGCGGATATGCTATTTCCGTAGATAATAATTCCGCCCGTTATGTATGCCGTATACTTTTCGCCGTCGTTTTCAAAACGGATTTTCGTTTCAAATCCGACTTTCCATATCACTCCCTTTACAAACTTTTCGTATGACATAGTAAAATATTCACTCCTTTCATTTTCGTTTCGATTTTGTAGCATTTAAATTATGTTTTGAGAACAGAAACACTTCGGGAATATAATTTCACTACCAATTTCCGAAGTGATTTTCTTTAGTTTATTTCGCGCAATTCTTCGAGTATTTCATCTTCTCCGAATACGCGCTTTACTCCTTCCCATTCGTGACAACACGCCTTCCAAATCTTATAAGCGTTCGGATTTCGCGTTAGTCTGCCGAATTGATTTTCGGTTACAGTTTCATACCCAAATTCCGAACAAAAATCTTCATAGTCACCGGGGTCATACTTCGTCAAACACGCGAGAATGTCGTAGCAAGTCGGCGTGATATTGTGCGTTGTGTTATATATGGAATCCCAAAATGTCACGCGCATAACCGCTCCGCTGTTTGTGTTTCGGATATAAACCGAATAGCAGTTTCGCAAATAATTTTCCTCCCACATCGGATTTGAATTTCGCTCCTTAAAAGTGATTTTAATTTCAATTCCGTTTCGTTCTGAAAACTCATTTGCCTGCATGACATAATCATTCTGTATAGTGTTTACCATGATTTTCAATTCCTTTCTGATTTAGATTCCAAATGCAAATCTTGCGCCGAACATAAATCCAGTTTTGTTGCGCGGGATATCCACGACATCGAAACACTTATCGGGCACGAATCGCATTTTAATTCGTTCTGATTCCGTATAAAGCTCGCCCCCGATTAAAATGTTACCGTCGTGTATGCGTGGGTTCTTGTAGGTCTGATCGTATTCCGGTTTAACTTTGTAATAGCGCATGATTTTCAATTCCTTTCTGTTTTAGATTTTTGGATATAAAATCCCCGTCAAAAACTGATTTTCATTTCATTTCAGACGGGGATTTTTAGTTTTGATTTAATTTCACTTTTGAGCGTAAATTTTTTTACGCCGCTTTTGTTGCCTTTGCCTTTGTCTGAGCCTTTGCGCTCGATTTTTTCGCGGATTTTCTTGCGGATTCAACAGCCCCGGCGGGTTTAGGGTCTATCTTGCCGCTTGCGCGGTCTTTCTTTTCCTTGAACTCGATATTATAGGACTTTTCGGTAACTATGCGGTGAAGTATTTCCGCGATAAGCTTTTCGAGATACTTCGGGCGAGCCGCCGCAACACTCAGAACGCCGCGCCCCTTCTTTGCGTAGAGGGACAACAGATAACCTACATCATGAGAATTTGCTTTATAGATATTGCCGTTTAAACCCTCTACATAAAGCATAGAGTCAATTACCATCTGTAATTGCTTGAGCAATTGCGTGTTGCTTGTCGGAGTTTTGCCGAGATCGATATCGCGGGCTTGTGTAGGTGTAGCGAACTTTTCCGCAACTGTTTTCACATCCGCGCCGATACTTTGCGCCGTTCTCATGCAGAGCAAACGATTAAAAGCCGCGATTTTGTAAATCCATGTAGACTCCGCGCCGAATTTCTTTCCGCGCTCAACAAAAAATGATTCAAGCGCAACAAAGTCAAGCGGGCGTTCAGCCGTGACGAGTTCACGCGATTTTATGCCGTTTTCATCCTCTTTGTCTTTATGTTTCATCGTCTCGAAAGTTAGAGCCGTTGCCGCCGCAAGCATGGGCGCGGGTTTATCAAGCAGTTCAAGTGCCGTTGCATGAAACGCGGCGCGGGCATATTCTTTTTCAAGCTCTGATGTTTCATTGTCGAGCTTTTCGAGCTCTGCCGCCTTTGTATCGTCGGCATTTATTGCCGCGTTGTAGGCGCAAATGCGTGTTTCAAGCTCTGCTTTAATTTCCGTAATATTCCGTAATACTTTCTTTTCTGTTGTCTTTTTCATGATTTTTTACCTCTTTTTTTAAAAAATTTTATATGCTTTTAGCACATTAAAGAACGCGCAAACATATAACAGTTCACGCGCTCGAAATGTGTTAAAATGAATTAATTATATATCGTCATTATTCATTCAATGAAATATTAATATTTCTACTCTACAATAAATATTTATTCCTAAGAATAAAAAATTACTGCTCGTTTCCGCTGTTTCCTAAGAAATAGCGCGGGCAGTGTAAAGCTAAAATATCTTTATAGCATTAATGAATAGTTTATTTTTTATCGTGGCTTTTGCGGCGTCCGAACACATACACACCATACGCGGCGGGAGGTTCAAGCCCCCTCCGAAAATTTTCTAAATCTTTCCGCGCCCTCTGACCGCGCGTCACCCTTGCAATCGAAAAATTTAATAAACGCGATAATAGCTATATAAATAGCTTGCAAGGTATTTTACATTATTGAAAGAATCGGGAACGCGCCACGGCACGCGCCGCCTCTGGCTGATAGCTATAAAAAGCCGTCAAAGCGTGATAGCAATATCAAAGTATTGCGAGGCTATATTCAATAATTATGTGTTCCGCTTTCCGCTCTTTTTACCCTTGCAACGGATAGCAAGCCGCTTGAATAATGGGCAAGCCCCGCGCCGCTTGACTTTTCGCGGCATTGGTGTATAATCTTATGTATTGTGTACCGCGTGAAAACTCTGCCTTGCTTGTCGTTATGGTGACTTGCACCGTGCCGCGCCTCTGCGGTCACTCGCTCAGCTTGTCGGCGGCTCTGCCGCTCTGCCGTGCCGCTCGGGTGTTGGCGTTGTTCTCTTGAGTACGCCTATAGTATAGCACCAAAAAGTGCATTGCTATACTCGAAAAAGAAAAATAATGAACTTTTTAGAGATTTTACACATCTTTGTAACATATACACAATAAACCTATACAACGGAGCTGATGAACTTGTGCAATACTAACAATTATGACCCCGCTATTATTGCAGAAAAGATAAAAAAAGAATGCATGAGGCAAAATGTCACAGTAAAAACTATGTTGCAAGAATTAAACACCAATCACGCCGCTTTAACTAAAATGACGCACGGCGGCGCGCCGTCGTATATAACTATAGCGCGTATATGCGATTATTTAAATATATCTATAGATACTCTGCTCAATCGCCCCGCGCCCGCTACACCTGAGCCGCCTGACCTGAACACGGCGGTATCAGTAGTAGCCGCTGCCGCGCATATATCCCCCGATGCACTCCGCGCCGTGCTGCACCTACCAATCAACGATAAATAATTCTTGCGCAGAATAATAGATGTTCGCGCGTCTATTAGGCGGCACAAGTGCCGCCGATGGGGACGGTGTAGCCGTCCCGACATAATAGGATATATACTTACCTATAGAGCTATATATAATATATAATATAATACCTATACACATTGGAATTTATCTTTTGATGCATAGGTATTTTTTTATTTTGCTTTATAGACATAATTGACGTGTTGACGGTGATATTATGCAGTGTTGACGTTGACGTGTAGACGTGGTGGTGTTGTTGTTGTAAATACAGCAAAAAAATAATGCCTCTATAGCACTAAAATATCATAGCTTGTATACCTCGACTATATAGGTATAATAATCCATAAAATCCGCCTTTATGGATTATCCCCCGCAAGGGGGCTATTTTAAACCTATAGCAGAAAAATAATCGTGAAAAACCGCTTAGTTAATCAACCCCACTCACACGTCGTCAAAATAGACCCTCAGAACTACACAAATCCCGCCCATAGTAGAGGGTATCTTCTACGGGTCAGGTAGATTGGTGCTTTTTAAAATTTTAAAAAAACTGGTAAAAGCCCGCTCTACGCACAAAGTTACCCCTACGAGCATCCGAGATAAAGATGTGGTACAGGCTAAAATCCCTAAAGTCTACCTTACGAGCGGTCTTTCGTTCGTGGTATAAGCCTATAGGGTTGGTATGTATAGGCTGACGTCTTCGAAGAAAGCTTCTACAAGTTCTATATATGTACGATCGTCTTACGCGCCGAAGGGCGCGTTTTTTTTATTTATGTTTATCGCTACGCGCTAAGCTTCTACCCTCTACTTCTGTTAATAATTTATTCATAAATTTAACCTTCAGATTTTGGTAAATCAGCCAACCTCGGGTGTAAGGTATATACATAACATGGTGGTACAGGCTACGGCGTAAGCCGTTTCAAGGCAAATTCGAGGTGAGCGACACTAATAAGGCGAACGGAAACGGAGCGCAGCGCAGTTAAAGGCTTGCTGAGTTCGCCTCAAGATGGAGCGAACCGAGGATGCAGTCTTCCTTTAGAAATAAGGCGAAGCCTTCCTCCCGCCTACGGAGATGTTTGAGGGAGGCGTCAGCGGTATCTCCGAAGAGAAGTTAGCGAAGCTTGCGAAGAGAACTTCTCCCGAGGTGGTATAGCGTAGCCTCCCGCCTACTCCGTAGACGGAATTATGTGGCGAGCAAGGACACGTTAGTGGACTTGTGACCTTCACATAACATATATTGTTTTTATAACAAGGGGGTGCTCAGATGCCTTGATATACAAAGGGTGTAGAAATCTTTAAGACATTTGAAGTTTTAAAATCAAAAAATAGGGAGGAAAACATTATTAGCGTCAAAGTATGCGATGCGATTATGGGTGCTGGTAAAACCGAAGCTGCCATTACCTATATGAACGAACACAAGGAGAAGAAATTTATTTATGTAACGCCGTATCTGGCGGAGAGCAATCGTATCAAAGAGGGGTGTCCGGAGCTGCACTTCGTTGAACCGAGCAACAAGCTGGGTGAATACCATTTTAGAAAAACGGAGCATACGGCTGCTCTTGTTGAAAAGGGGCGCAATATTACCACTACTCATGTGGCTTTCAAGAGCTACTCCAGAGAGACCTTGGCTAAGATAAAGGAACTCGGGTATACCCTTATTATAGATGAGAGCTTAGAGGTTCTTGTTGAAAGCCAGTTGAAGCCTATTGATGTAAAAATGCTCAAGGCTACAGGCTTTTTGACGAATGACAATGGCGTATATTTGCCAACGGGTAAATGGTATGACGAGGGTAAGTTCTCCGAAGAAATGAAGATGCTTCGTTCTCATAGCATTATAAGCCTCAACAATGGGTCAAAGGAGAAGCTTTATTATTGGGCGCTGTCGCCTGAGTTGCTTACCTCGTTTGATGAGGTGTTTATACTGACATATCTGTTCGGCGGGCAAAGCCTTTGCTATTTTATGAAAGCCAATAAAATCCCCTATACCTATATAGGTGTGTCGCTAAGGGACGGAGTTTATCGCTTCTCGGACAGCGTTGATTATGTGCCGGAATACACTAAACACATCAAAGATCTTATACATATAATAGAGTCGCCAAAGCTCAACCGTATAGGCGACCCACCCCATGCGCTGTCTATGAACTGGTATCAAAGGCGCAAGGCTGGTGAGGACGGCGAACTTAAGACAGTAAAAGACCATATATTTAACTGCTATAACAATATATGGCGCGGGTGCAAGGCGGACGAGCGTATGTGGGGAACCTATAAGAGCGCTTGCAGCAAGGTGAAAGGCAGAGGTTACACCAAGGGTTATGTCGTCTTCAACGAGAGGGCTACTAACTCATATATCAACAAGAGGTATCTTGCCTACGCCGTTAACCTGTTTATGAATGTCGCGGAGAGGCGTGTGTATGAGAAATTTGGTGTAGAGATAGACCAAGATATGTACGCTCTTTCAACTATGTTGCAGTGGATATGGAGATCGGCTATAAGACGCGGAGAAGAGATATGGCTGTATGTGCCGAGCAGAAGAATGAGGACACTTTTAAAAGATTGGATGGAGAGGGTTCAGAATGGAGATAAAGACGAAGACGATTACGAGTAAGATATCTGTGAGTGAGCGAGAGACGCACATATATAGAAGTGGCGACGGCTGGGTAATGGACAGCACCGTTCCGAAAGACTTCAATGCCGCGCTGCGTAAAGGCTGGACACCTGTAGAGCAGACGGTTTATGACGACGGCACTGTGTGTGGGATGGTTCTAAAGGCTATCCCTTCCGCAGTTACTATAAGAAAGAACGCCGCTCGAAGCATTTCCGAAGAACAGAAACGCAAGGCGACGGCGGCGTTGGCGAAGTACAGAGCGGAGAAGTGAGGCGGGGCTATTCGACAAAAATGTCAAATAGCTTCCCGGCAAAAATGTGGGTAACACCATCCCCTTGAATTAGGGTAGTGGTCTCAACTACAAGAGCAAAACGACGACTTATGTTAAAGCCGTGATTTATTAGTAAGGGTGTAACGAAATGTGACACCCTATAATGAGGACTCATCAGAACACAGGGCGAGGTTATTTTTCGGGGTTGCGTGGGCTACGAAAATAAGCTGACTCGGCATTTCGCCGACTGTAGAGCTCTCGACTTAAGCAACCCTACAATAGCGACAAGCCGTCTCGACGAGGACGAGCGGGCTAAGTTCAACTTAGGGCGACAATGGGTCAAAAAAATACCGTCGTAAATCGCGACGGTATGCCACTATGGCAAGGGGTGTCCAAATCTGTCACCCTCTCAACTGCCGATACAGTACTTTAGCTCAAAAATGAGCAAAAGTCATACAAAAATATAGGGGGGGTACGCAAATGTGACCCCCTGCAAATTTTAACATTATAAATAAGGAGAAAATGAAATGAATGAATTAATCAAAATCAACTATGAAAGCGACAGACCGACGGTCTTAGCGAGAGACCTGCACGAATTTCTTGAAGTGGAAACACCTTTTAACAAGTGGTTTTCGAGAATGTGCGAATACGGTTTTACAGACGGCGCAGACTTTCAGACATTTTTGTCCGAAAGTACCGGTGGTAGACCGGCAACAGATGCACAGATCACCATCGACATGGCAAAAGAGATCTGTATGCTTCAGCGCAACGAAAAAGGCAAGCAGGCGAGGCAGTATTTTTTACAAATCGAAAAAGCATGGAACGATCCAGATATGATAATGGCGAGAGCACTTAAATTTGCCGAAGGCAAACTTAGATTAGCGGAAGCCAAAATTTCTGGTCTGCAAAGCGAGCTCGATGTCGCTCAGCCGAAGGCGGACTTCTACGACACGTTTGTTAGCCCTAATAAATGTACAGGGCTTCGAGACACCGCCAAAGAACTTGGTATCTCTGAGCGTAAGTTTGTTAACTTTCTGATAGATGAAAAGTACCTGTACCGCACTCCGACCAAACAGCTTCGTCCTTACGCAAAGAAGAGCAACGAAGGCTTATTCGAGACAAAAGATTGGTACACTAAGTCGGATATCGTATCGGTAAGGGTGTTGCTTACGCCGCAGGGCAAGCAGTTCTTCCATAAGAAGCTTATAGAAAAGGGGTTTATCGGCGCACCTATGGTATGCGCGTGAAAGAACCAGTAAAGACAAGATGTTAAATGTGGGGTGTAACTACCCTACCGGGACACTTTAAACCGAAGTTTGTAATATATAGACAGCAAAACTCGGACGAAATGAGATATGGCTGATATTTTAGGGAAGAGGTGTGAACGGCATTTTACAGAAAGGATTAGAGAAAGAAGTTGAATAGAGGGTTTTGTGAGGGTTGCCCGTGGATTAACCGCTGCGGCAACGACGACAACGACTACCCCTGCCACGGCAGTTGGGATGAGGTCGCTTACATAGACTATGGAAATCAAGCCATAAATACGGATATGGATGAGGAGAATTAACTATAGGTAATACAATATATATACCGGGTATCGACGCTAAGGATATATACATAACAAATGAGCTGTACCCCGACACAGGTTATTCGTTGGTGGATAAAGACGGTAAGGTCAATTATAGACGATATGCCAACACACTCGATTACAGTTTAGATCAGATAAAACTGCGCGAGGTTTATGAGAAAGTGTACCGCCGCACTAACTTCAGCTTTTACGGAAGAAAGAAAGAGTATACCTCACGTGTAATAAATGTAACCTTTAAATACTCGGTGGCGGAGTTTAATAAAGCCGGCAGAAATAGGTATATTCGTTTTGGATATAAAGACTCAGACCTTAACTTCAATGACTGCGTGGCTATAAAAGACGGCGAGCTGGTGGGAATAATACTTGGACAGCCTGTGGAATATCCGGTATCTGACGAGGTGCTCGGTAAATACTTCGGTTTTGAAGGTGGCGTATACACGCTTATCAAAACACCTAAGACGCTGAAGAGCACAGCGGAGCTGCGTAGGACACTGTATAATGATGGCTTTGTGTGTAATGGAGTAAGGTATGTCAGGTGGAAGAGGTCAAGCGGCAGTTCTCGCGTTGGCAAGTGTCTCTTTATTGACGAGAAGCTGTATGCTCGTATGCACAAGTGGGAGATGTGTGGACTGAAAGTCGCCGAGGGTGAAGAGGTAGACCTTGCTGCGCTTGAGTCGTATATCTCTCTGCCGTCAAGCTCTATTATTGATATACTGGAAATAAACCCCGAGAACATTCTCGTGATAGACGACTACGAGAGCAAATTCTTCGATAGGGTTATGTCCGTCAGCGAAGATGGCGACCACCTAATCGCCGAAGAAAAAGACGAGCAGATAACCAACTCTATCTGGGACGGACAGGGGCTTATAGATATATCAGCTATGGGCAAATACAGCGATAAAGGCATGATACTACTCCGCAACCTCTTCTTTAAATGCTGTTGCTTCAATACAAACTTGCAGCAGTGGTTTGCCGACCACGGCATAACAGAGGTGAGCCAGCTAAAAGGCTACACTAAAGCGAAGCGTGTGGAAGATATAAAGATAGTAACCACGCCGAGCAGTATCAAGTATCTGAAGTTCGGGACGATAAACGATTGGATGAAGCACATCGACAATACTTTTGGCGTTGTTAAGTATGATAAGCCAACTCACTTCTTTGATGGACGCATGGTGCAGACGCACTATCAGCTTCTCAACAGCTTGCAGATGGACAAGGCTGAGACGGCGGCGTTCCTCAAGGAGACATTTGACTATATGACAGCTATCAGAACAGACCCCGCAGTTCTGCGCTACCATATCAAATATCCGATAGAAGACGAATTCGACATCTCCCCTGCCGAGTCGAAGAATGATGTTGTATATAAGCTTCTCGGTCTCAATGACAGATTTGCGCAGACGAAGCTTTATCATGACTTCAAGATAGATATTCTTAAGTCTTTTACAAAAAATCTTAGGCTCGGTCATGTGCTTGTCGAGGGCAATTACGAAACCTTGTTTGGCAATCCAGTTGAGATGTTACAGGCGAGCATCGGCAAGTTCGACGGCGTGTCGGTGCTGGGTGTTGGCAACATACATACGAAGAGGTTTGGGTACGGGCAGAGGCTCGTAGGTTCGCGCAGCCCCCATATCTCAATGAGCAATGTGTGGGTTCCGACGAATGTGGAGTGTAGCGAGATCGACCACTACTTTAATCTGACGAACGAGATAGTCTGTATAAACAGTATTGGTGAAAATGTCTTAAACGAATTATCGGGTTGCGATCGATGAGGGTCGCCCCACGCGGTAACGCGTGGTGAAAAAACACGGTGAACCCAGAAATCTGGGGTGTGGTCGGAATAAGCCACCGACTGCTAACGGTAAACATCTAAATGGAGAATAAAAATAAGGAGATTTATTGAAAGAAGTTTGGAAACCCATTGAGGGTTATGAAGATTATTATGAAGTAAGCAACACGGGAAGAGTGAGGGGGAAGACTCGCACAGTCAATTATATAGATGGTCGAGTAAAAGTATTTGAGGCGAAAGAAATTACACCAACACCTAATACGGATGGGTATATGTCCTTAAAGTTATGTAGAGGAAACACATATAAAACCGTGCGTGTACATAGGCTTGTCGCACAAGCTTTTATTCCCAACCCTAATAATTATCCCGAGGTAAATCACATTGATTGTGATAGAACAAATAACAATGTGTCGAATCTTGAGTGGTGTACCCACGAACAAAATGTTCGGTACGCCATAGAAGCTGGAAATCATATATGTACAAGAGACTTAACCGGCAAAAACAACCCCAATTATGGCAATCATATTTTGTCTGATATATATAGAAATGACCCAGATCTTGCAAAAGAAAAACTTGGTAGACCCGGAGGACAAAACGGGAAAGCTGTTCCTGTGCAGGTGTTTGATACTGCGGGGACAAAGATGGGCGAGTTTGGATATCTGAGGGGTTGTGCAGATTATATCATAGATTCGGTCGGACAAGATTATTTCTCGAAAATCACAAATAAGCCCCGTGATTATGTGGCGGATAAAATAAGTAAATCAATAAAAACCAACATCCCTTATTTGGGGTATACATTTAAAGTGGCTTAATATAAAAATCTTCTCCACAAGACAATACCGTGCCAAGCAGTGGTAGAAATATCACTGAAGGTGTAACGACTAAGAGATACGGGCTAAGTCTATTGATACGCCTATGAACTCTGTACTTATGCGGTGAAAATCCGCATTTTGGAAGTGCCGTGGACGTTGTAGCGACGTCAAGAGATAGTCTACTCCCCTAATAAATATCGGGAAACCGAGGGTGCAAAGGTTTGATTCAGATACCTCGCTTGTTACGAATAATCTTCACCTTATCAATGCCGCGCTTAAGAACGAAGGTAAGTTTTTGATAGCGGTTCCGGATGTCTCGTCCGTTAAGAAAAAACGCAGATATACTCACGACGAGCAGGTTGACCTTGATGTTAAAACGAGCAACAATCTTATAGGCGATATCATCAACCTCAGTCAGGAGCTCAATACCCGCATATGGGATGTCCTCAATCGTGGCGGCAGTTATAGTGATATTGAGGAAATATATAAAGATGTATGTATCTTGAATATTATGAGCGGCATTGAAATCGACAAAGCAAAGAAAGAGTTCAATATCAATAATGCTAAGGAGCTTCGCCGACTGCGTGATAAATATAAGATTGAGGGCGATGACGGAAGAGCCATTAAACCCAACTTCTTCAAGGCGAAGGATATCGGCAAAGGCTACTATGACCGCAAGCGAAAGAATTACAAGAAGCATTTGACGACCATGGATTATGTGCAGACTTGTATTAATTCGTACAGGGCTCAGAGAGAAGAGATAGGAAAGAAACAGGAGTACCTCCCCTTCTCCGCTCTTGTGGGTAATGGCATAGATGTTCATCGCAGACAGTACGAGAAAGTCACCCGTGTCATCAATGCCGTAACAGACATGACAAATGAGATAAAAAGTGTATATGCTTCGGACATAGAATCTTCCGTCAAACAGATGCAGTGTTGCGACATCAGGCAGGAGTGCGTAGAATATGTGGGCAATATGTCGTTCACCAAGAGCGATATGGTCTACCTCCTGCGCCAGATAGAAGAACCTCGTTATTCTCAGATTCAGCGTAAGATATTTAACATACTCTTTGGCTACCCCAACACCTCGTTCTATGAGGTTCTCGAAGCGGGTGCAGAACCTATCGGACTGCTCGCAGAAGACGACGAGGGTGATGTTGAGCTATATGGAAAGAGATACACTCGATATAAATATTTCGCGTAAATTGACAACAAATCACGCAAAAATTTACAAAAAATAGGCTAAAATCCGACCCAAACGGGATAAACGACCCCTTAAAATAGCCGTATTATGCGACAAATTTTAGGGGTGTCCCGTGCGGTTACAATAGGAGAGGGGTAAGAAAACTCGCTCCAAATTAATAAAAAGGAATGGTTTATATAGTTAAAATCTCGCAGGAGGAAGCTTTTAAGATTAGAAAGAAGTTTCCGGGAACGCATATAACGGTAACGAACCGCTACGCTCCCAGTCGAAAGAAAACATACTACTGCACCGAGGGCTTTAAGGTGATGCGCTACCTAAAGAAGCTTCGCCACGAACCGTGGAGGTGAGCCGCTGATGGAAGACTTCGCTAAGAAGCAGAGCGGAGAGTCCTATGTTGACTACTTCGTTCGGCTCTTCGACAACAAGAAAATTTATGGTCTCACTTGCGACCAGATAGCCGAGTTGCTCAATACAGAAAGCGGTCAGACGCTCGGCGAGAGTGCTTATCGAAAAGAATTTGCCGCTTTCAATCGCGGTCGCAACTATGAACGTGAGATAGCTGAGCGCGGCGTGGCGACGAGGGTTCTGTCTATATCAGACCTGCACTTCCCGTTCGCAAAGCCTATAGAGACATTTTCAAAGTATGTCGGGCGTGTAGACATCCTACAGCTCAACGGAGATATATTTGATTGTCAGTCGATATCTAAATTCTCGAAGTCGTATCGCATACCGTGTATCGAGGAACTGGTTGAGGGTCGGCAGTACATTATTGACCTTATTGACTACATAAAACCGAAGAAGGTCATCGCAAACTACGGCAACCATGAGCTTCGCCTCGGAGCATATCTCGCCAACCACCTCGATTCAGACCTTCAGGAGCTTATGCCTGAGACGGCACTGGACTACATCTTCGTTGATGGCTTCTATCATTACGACCGTCGCAATCATATTAAGACGTGGTTTGAGCCGCTTCGTGAGACATTCGATGATATCGAAGTCGTTTATACTGGCGAGTGGTTTTCGCAGATAGGTCATGTAATGTTTGTTCACCCGAAGGCTTTTAGCAGTTCACCTATGAAGACGGCGGAGAAAGCTGTGCTGTGGTTCCGCAATGAAGGGTATGATTTCAACTGCCTTGTAATGGCGCATACGCACAGACTCGGTTCGTATAAAATCGGAAACACCACTATGTATGAGCAAGGTGCGGCGTGTGAGACACAGAAAATGAGATATGGTGACGGCGCGTTGGTTAACTCTCAGCAGCAGGGCTGTATTTATGTGTGTCTCGATAAAGATGGTTATAACATTGAGTCGGCGACGAAGCTCGTCGCCTTTTGAGGAAAGAAAGGAAGATAATTTGAATCGCAAGGAACTTATAAGACTTGTGGCAAAAGATAACTCTCTCACCCTCGGTGATTCAGAGTTCTGCATTAATGCAGTGTGCAACGCTATCTCCAAGGTCGTTAATGACGGAGATAAGCTGTCAATATATGGTTTTGGTACATTTCAGAAGGTCAGGCGTAAGCCGAAGCCTTACCGACACCCGGTAACGGGAGAGATGTGTGTGCCGGAGCCGTCGGATGTTATTAAGTTCGTGCCGGGCGTAGCGTTCTTCCCGAGCACTGAGCCCGACTACGCCGACCTGTAAAGGAGAGATATTATGCTGATTGCATTGATCTACAACTTTTTAAACGTCTTTGCTCTCACTGGCGGTATTGCTATTGTGGCAATTATCCAGCTGCTCGCGAGTCTCGGCGTGATATAACGATACATATTTTTGCAAACTGCAATAATGGCGGTTATGCAGTTATTGATTACGCGCTACGAGGATGCGCCGCACCATAAGCGGTAGACGAGTCGTAGGGTTTACAAAGCCGTGAACTCGCGGCGGGAACTAAAAGACCCTGCGGATAGAAAGTCGCTCCACTGATGAGGAGTAGACAGTTTCCGCAGGGCACTGATAAAAAAATATAGGAATGGAATGATTTGATTGTTTGACAATTATCCTGATGTGGTAACTGTTAAAGAGATGCAGACAATGTTGCGAATAGGAAGAAAGGCTGCGTATGACCTTGTGCATAACGGCACTATTCCCTCTGTTCGTATAGGTACAAGCTACTTAATTACTAAAAAGAGTATTGAAAATTTTCTTTCTGCCGGTAGTTGACATTTTGCGCTGTTGTGCTAAAATGACCGTACAACAGCAAGCGGACTACAGAAAGGAGATTATTTAATTGACAGGAAGCTTGCAAGCAAAACGCGGCAAATATTATGCCGTTCTGAATTTCGTAGACAACACTGGAAAGCGTAAGCAGAAGTGGGTTTACACAGGTTATGAAGTAAAGAATAATCTGCGTAAAGCTGAGGCGGCTATGCGGTCAATAATTAGCGAGTATGAAAGCGCTCAGTTGATTTATGAACCCAACATACTTATCTCAGACTACTTAGACCAGTGGCTCACGGAGACGAAACCCTTCATAGACACTGTAACGTGGGACGGTTATAAGGTTATAGTCGATTCTCATGTTCAACCGTATTTTGAGGAACACAAAATAAAATTAGTGGATGCCAGCCTTGACAATATACAGCAATATTTTGACTATAAGGCGGCCCACGGCAGAAAAGATGGGAATGGCGGTCTATCACCTAAAACCCTTCGTCTGCACAAGAATGTTCTTCAGCTTGCCTTTAAGGAGGCTATGCGGCATAAGCTCATAAGGTCTAATCCCTGTGAACTCGTGAGGCTCCCAAAACTTGAGAGACGGGAGTATGAGTGGTATAACGCCAGTGAAATTAACACTCTGCTTGAGACCATAAAGGACGAACCTTTGCATCCGCTCATCCAAACTACAGTCATGTATGGACTGCGGCGCAGTGAGGTTTTGGGGCTACAGTGGCAAAGTATTGATTTTGACACAAATACTATCCTTATACGTCACACGGTCTCTATGTCAACCAAGGTTGTCGAAAAAGACAAAACCAAAAACAAATCAAGTTATCGGTCGTTTCCGCTGTTTCCTGAAATTAGAGAGCTACTGCTTCAGCTCAAAGAAGAGGAACAGAAGAACAGAGAGTTCTTTGGAGACACCTATGTGGAGAATGATTATATCTTCAAATGGGCGAATGGCGCAATGTACGACCCGTCATATATATCGCACAAATTCGGAGACCTATTGAGAAAATATAATCTCCCGCATATAAGATTCCACGATCTAAGACATAGTTGTGCGAGCCTTCTTCTCGCCAAAGGTTGTTCGCTCAAGGACGTCCAAGATTGGATGGGTCACGCCGATATAAAGATGACTTGTAATATATATGGACACCTTGATTTGTCGAGGAAAAAGATGACCTCTGAAATTATTCGCGAAACTTTAGCTCAGGCGTGTTAGACAAAATGTTAGACACATAGGAATTTCGAGATGTTTTAGAAAAGGGAAAAGCCCTGAACCCGTTGAGGCTCAAGGCTTCTGAGATGGCTCCCCCTGTTGGACTCGAACCAACGACCCTGCGGTTAACAGCCGCATGCTC
>ERZ780154.197-NODE-197-length-56809-cov-2.35294_pt1 | contig 56809 bp, 50 predicted proteins | sample MGYA00511568_ERZ780154 | MGnify/ENA primary metagenome ERZ780154 (study PRJEB29588, sample SAMEA2142525) | human gut metagenome | biome: human gut; feature: human-associated habitat; material: faeces | place: Denmark | collected 2008/2010 ...
CCTTTTGGAGTAACTTTACCAACTAAGATATCTCCTTCTTTAACTTCAGCACCAATCATGATGATACCATCACTATTTAAGTTTTTACGTGCTTCATCCCCAACGTTAGGGATATCTCTTGTAATTTCTTCAGGTCCTAATTTTGTATCACGACATTCAATTGAATATTCATCAATATGAATAGATGTATATACATCTTCTTTTACTAATCTTTCAGACATAATAACGGCATCTTCGTAGTTATAACCGTTCCATGTCATGAAACCAACTAACACGTTTTGTCCTAATGCTAATTCACCTTGTTCCATTGCTGGACCATCAGCTAATACTTGACCAACAACAACTTTTTCTCCAACTTTAACAATTGGTTTATGGTTAATACAAGTTCCTGCATTTGAAATAGCAAATTTTGTTAAACGATATTTATGAACAACTGCTTCATCATCCACGATTTCAATACGTTTAGCATCTACATAACTTACAGTACCGTTATGTTTACTTACTAAAGCTGCTCCAGAATCTCTTGCAGCTTGATATTCCATACCTGTCCCAACAAATGGTGTATGTGGATTTAATAAAGGTACAGCTTGACGTTGCATGTTGGCACCCATTAAAGCACGAGTTGCATCATCGTTTTCCAAGAATGGAATACATGAAGTGGCAACAGAAACGATTTGTTTTGGAGAAATATCGATAAAATCAACATCTTCTCTTTTAGCCATAATATTTTCACCTAAATGACGGGCGATAACTTGTTCATCTAAGATTTCACCTTCATCAGATGTTTGTACATTTGCTTGTGCAATAATGTAATTTTTTTCTTCATCAGCAGTTAAATAACGTACATCGTCTTCATCGATAACACATTTATTAACTTTACGATATGGAGTTTCAATAAATCCATATTCATTGATTTTAGCATAAGATGCTAAAGTTGAAATTAACCCGATGTTTGGACCTTCAGGAGTTTCGATTGGACAAATTCTTCCATAATGGGAAGCATGTACGTCACGGACTTCATATCCTGCACGGTCTCTTGATAAACCACCTGGCCCTAATGCAGATAAACGACGTTTATTTGTTAATTCGGCTAATGGGTTAATTTGATCCATGAATTGTGATAATTGTGATGACGCAAAGAATTCTTTCATTGCGGCAGTTAATGGACGAATATTTGTTAAAGATTGTGGTGTTACTGAATCCACTTCAGATAATGACATTCTTTCTTTAACAACTCTTTCCATTCTTGATAATCCAATTCTGAATTGGTTTTGAATTAATTCACCTACAGAACGTACACGTCTATTTCCTAAATGATCGATATCATCTAATAAACCTATACGAGCCATATGAGATACTCTATCTTCAGGTGCTAAATCATAAGAATTGAAAATATCAACTAAGTTTAACATATATGAATATGCTGCAATCATGTCAGAGATTGTAACATATTTACAATTTAATGATAAATCTGTACCAATTACTTTCATAACTTTAGTACGTGATTCATCAACATAAACATGAACTACTTGTAATACACCATTACTTTCTAATCTAGGATTAGTTTTCATTTCAACAGTATGTGCACCTGCTTCAAAAACAGGTCTTAGTGTATCAATAACTTCATTTGTAATGACTGTTCCTTTTGTACAAACAACGTTACCATCAACATCTTTAACATCTTCAGCAAGAACACGTCCTGCAATACGATCTAATAAACTTAATTTTTTCTTAAATTTGAAACGACCAGCTTTAGCTAAATCATAACGTTTAGGATCAAAGAATCTAGTATATAAAAGGCTTGTAGCACCTTCTAATGTAGCAGGTTCTCCTGGTCTTAATTTATTATAAATTTCAATTAAAGCTTCTTCTGTGTTTGTTGTATTATCTTTTGCTAAAGTGTTCAAAATAAATTCATGATCACCAAAAACATCAATAATATCTTCATTACTAGAAAGTCCTAAAGCACGTAATAAAACTGTTCCTGGGATTTTTCTATTACGGTCAATACGAACATTTAAAACATCTTTTGCATCATTTTCGAACTCTAACCAAGTCCCTCTTGATGGGATAATACTACCTTCAAAGACAGTTTTACCACTTTTATCAATGGCATCAGCAAAGTATGCCCCTGGTGAACGTACTAATTGAGATACAATAACACGTTCTGCCCCATTAATAATGAAAGTTCCTGAATCAGTCATTAATGGGAAATCACCCATAAATACTTCTTGTTCTTTAATTTCACCAGTTCCTGAATTGATTAAACGTAAAGTAGCACGAATTGGTGCTGCATAGTTTGCATCACGATCTTTACTTTCGTTTACGGAATATTTTGGTTCATCAAAGGCACAATCAACAAATTCTAATGATAAAGTTTCATTAAAGTTTGTAATTGGGTAGATATCATCAAATACTTCTTTAATTCCTACTTCTTTAAACCATTTATAGGAATTTGTTTGAATTTCTACTAAATTTGGTAACTCTAAAGATCCTGAAATCCTAGAGTAATTACGACGAGTAATCTTGCTTTTTGCTGTAGTTGTATGCTTTTCCACGAATTAACTCCACCCTTCTTTATCTCTATTAAACTGTTTTTGAGCGCACAAAAACGCTTGATTTTAAATATTAATAGTCATTATTGTATTTTAGATAAAGGTTTCAAAAAAGTCAATACCTTTTTTATAAAAAATAAAAAAAAGAAATATTATCTTTTTACACTATGTAACAAGTAATATCCCTTATCTCTTTTAACAATTTCACAATTCCCAAAAACTTCTTCCATTTTCTTTTTAGCCGAAGGAGCGCCTTGTTTCTTTTGTAAAATAACCCATAAACTTCCATTTTCATTAAGATGTTCAATTGATTCTTGTAAAATTGTAGTTACAACTTCTTTACCCGCTCTTACTGGTGGATTTGTTACGATCACATCATAACTTCCTTGAACATTTTCATAAACAAAGCTTTTATAAATATTTGCATGAATATTATTATTTTTAGCATTTAATTTGGCAAGTTCAAGTGCACGATCATTGACATCGACCATATCCACATTTAAATGTGAATAAACTTTATTAAGACATATTCCGAAAGTTCCATAACCACATCCTACATCAAGAAGTGTTTTTTCATTTGTAATTTCGATATTGTCTAATAAAACACGTGATCCATAATCTATCATGCTTTTAGAAAAAACACCATTATCACTTGTAAATAAAAGATCATATTTATGAAATCTAAAAATAAATTGTGATTGTTCACTTTTTAAATCAGTATTATCTGTAAAATAATGTTTCATTTGTATTTCCTCTATTTCCTTTTTCTTTATTATACAAACAAATAGAATTTTAACCAATAAAAAAAGAAGAATCGTAAGATCCTTCTTTTAAATCAAAGTTATAATTATTTAACTTCTACTGTAGCTCCAGCAGCTTCTAATTTTTCTTTGATTTCTTTAGCTTCATCAGCAGATACTTTTTCTTTGATTACTGAAGGTGCTTTGTCAACTAATCCTTTAGCATCAACTAATCCTAATCCAGTGATTTCTCTTACAGCTTTGATTACAGCAACTTTAGTTCCACCAACTTCAGTTAATGTTACGTTAACTTCTGTAGGTTCAGCAGCAGCTCCAGCATCAGCAGCAGCAGCTACAGCAACTGGTGCAGCAGCAGTTACATCAAATTTTTCTTCGATTGCTTTTACTAAGTCATTTAATTCTAAAATAGTAGCTTCTTCTAAGTAAGCTAAGATATCTTCATGTGTTAATTTTGCCATGTTTATATTCTCCTTTTCATTAATTCTGCTTATTCAGCAGCTTCTTCTACTTTTTCTTCAGCAGGTGCTTCAACTGGTGCTTCTCCACCATTTTCTTCTCTTGCATCTGCTACAGCTTTTACAACTCTAGCGAATTTGCTAACTGGTGCTTGTAACATACCAAGTAACATTGAGTACATTCCTTCACGTCCAGGTAATTTAGCAATTTCATTAATTTCTTCTACTTCTAATACTTTTCCTTCAACAATTCCAGCTTTGATTACTAAAGCTTCATGATCTTTAGCAAAGTTAGCTAAAACTCTTGCAGGTGCAACGGCATCACTATGACCGAATGCAATAGCGTTTGGACCTACTAATTTATCATTGATTTCAGCATATCCAGCGCTTTCAGTAGCTCTTTGAACTAATTTGTTTTTGTAAACTTTGAATTCAACATCTTCTTCACGTAATGCTTTACGTAATTCAGTGACTTCTGCTACTGATAATCCACGATATTCTACTACTACAGCAGATTGTGAATCATTAAATTTACCAGTGATTTCTTCAACAACGACTTTTTTCGCATTGATTGCTTCTACTGACATTGCTACACCTCCTATAAATTTTTATATATGCAACAATATACGCGCTATATTTAAAACTCCCATACGTAGATAGGAGTTCAAGTTCTTCATAAACTCAACACCTCGGTAACAAATTAAGGTTTCCCAGTTACTGTCTACGGTATATTGATTGCGACATTTTTTACAAACTATTTAGTAGTTTGAACTTTGATTGCAGGTCCCATAGTTGATGAAACTGCAATATTTTTAATATAAGTACCTTTAGCTGATGTTGGTTTTAATCTTACGATTAAATCATAAATTGTGTTGAAGTTTTCAACTAATTTAGCATCATCAAATGATACTCTACCGATTGGTAAATGAACATTACCTTCTTTATCAGTACGGTAAGTTACTTTACCAGCTTTTGTTTCTTGAACTGCTTTAGCAACATCCATAGTTACTGTTCCAGTTTTTGGGTTAGGCATTAAACCTTTAGGTCCTAAGATACGACCTAATTTACCTAATTCAGCCATCATGTTAGGAGTAGCGATCATAACTTCGAAATCTAACCATCCTTTTTTGATGTCTTCTAAAATTTCTTTACCAGCAACGATATCTGCACCAGCATCTTTAGCTTCTTGAGCTTTTTCTCCTTCAGCTACAACTAAAACTTTTTTAGTTTTACCAGTTCCGTGTGGTAATACAACAGCTCCACGTAATTGTTGGTCTGCTTGTCTAACATCTAATCCTAAATTGAAAGCAACATCGACACTTGCATCGAATTTTACATTACTTGTTTTTTTAACTAATTCAATAGCTTCTTCAGCTGAATAAAGTTTTCCATTTTCAATTAATGCAGCTGCTTCTGTATATCTTTTACTTTTCTTTGCCATTTAATTTCCTCCTTAGTGGTTATAACGGATTATCCTTCCACGTGATGCTTACGCATCGATTCCTTCAACTTTTACACCCATGTTTTTAGCTGTACCAGCAACGATTTTCATTGCAGCATCTAAATCATAAGCATTTAAGTCAGGCATTTTGTATTCAGCGATTTCTTTTAATTTATCAGCTGATAATGTTCCTACAGTAGTTGTTCCTGCATTACTAGAACCTTTTTGTACTCCTAAAGCTTTTTTAATCATTTCTGAAGCTGGAGCAGTTTTTAATACAAAGCTGAAATCTTTGTCTTCATATACTGTTAAGACAACTGGTACTGTTTCTCCCATACGATCTTTAGTTTGATCATTGAAAGCAGTACAGAATTTAGGCATTTGGATACCTGCACCTGCTAATGCTGGACCAGGTTTAGCTTGCCCTGCTTTGAATTGAATTTTCATAACTCTAACAACTTTCTTACTCACGCGACATTTCCTCCTTGTAAAAATTTGTCCGTGTTGTGGTCAAATGGGTGTTACCCTTCCACACAACAATGAATGCGCAATTAGCCTATTGCGTCGACAACTAATTTACCATTATCTCTTGATAAATGCAATACTTTTTTATATTTTTTTTGCATTTTATCAAATAAATTTAAAAAAAAGAAAAACTCTAGGAATTTTCCTAGAGTTTAAACAACAATTAGTCTAAAGCAGCGATCATTGCTTTGTATGAATCTTCAACTAATGAAGCTCCACCAACTAAAGCACCATCAATATCAGGTTGTTCTAATAATGCTTTTAAACCTTCAGGTTTAACAGATCCACCATATTGAATTCTTACTTGATCAGCAACTTCTTGTCCATATAATTCAGCAACTACTGAACGGATGTATCCACAAACATCTTGAGCGATTTCGTTTGTAGCAGTTTTTCCAGTTCCGATAGCCCATACTGGTTCGTAAGCGATAACGCTTCTTGAAGCACATTTAGGACATACATCTTTATAAGCAGCAACTACTTGAGTTTTAACAACATCTTTAGTAGTTCCAGCTTCATATTGTTCTAATGTTTCACCAACACATACGATTGGAGTCATATCATTTTTAAGAACTTGTAACATTTTAGCGTTAACTGTTTCATCAGTTTCCCCAAAATATTGTCTTCTTTCAGAGTGACCTAAGATAACCCATTCAACTCCGATTTCTTTTAACATTTCAACAGATACTTCACCAGTATAAGCTCCGCTATCTTTGAAGTGTACGTTTTCAGCAGCTACGATTAAGTTTTTAGCTCCTGCTTTTGCAGTTTGTAAAGCTAAGTATGGAGTAGCAATTCCCCAGTCAGCTTTATCAGTTACTTCTGGATCAACAGCTTCTACGAATGCTTTTGTAGCAGCGATTGTTTTATTCATTTTCCAGTTTCCTACGATAATTGGTTTTCTCATGATTACAAATACCTTCCTTATTATTTATCATCAATTGCAGCGATACCTGGAAGAACTTTACCTTCCATATATTCTAATGAAGCTCCACCACCAGTTGAGATGTGAGAAACTTTATCAGCATATCCAAGTTGCATTACTGCAGCAGCGCTATCTCCACCACCAATGATAGTGTTAGCACCTTCTAAACCAGCTAAAGCTTCACATACAGCGATTGTTCCTTTAGCGAATGGTTCCATTTCGAATACACCCATAGGTCCATTCCATACAACTGTTTTAGCACCAGCTAAAGCAGCTTTGATGTTTTCTACAGATTTAGGTCCGATGTCTAATCCCATGTATCCATCAGGTACATCTTCACCACAAACTTTAATATCACCTTCTGCAGCAAATGCAGTATTGATTACAGAATCAACTGGTAAGATTAATTTATCTCCAGCTTTAGCTAAGATATCTTTAGCTACGTCAATTCTATCATCTTCAACTAAAGAGTTACCGATTGAATGACCTTGAGCTTTAGCAAAAGTATAGCACATACCTCCACCAACGATAACTTTGTCAGCAATTTTTAATAAGTTTTCGATAACTAAGATTTTATCAGAAACTTTAGCTCCACCTAAGATAGCAACCATTGGTCTTTCTGGATTACTTACAGCTTTTCCAATGTAGTTGATTTCTTTTTCTACTAAGAAACCAGCTGCTGATGGTAAATGAGCAGGGATTCCAGCTGTAGAAGCATGAGCTCTATGAACTGAACCGAATGCATCTTCAACAAATACATCACCTAATGAAGCCCAGTATTTCCCTAATTCAGGATCATTTTTACTTTCTCCAGCTTCATAACGAGTGTTTTGAACTAAGATAACTTGTCCATTTTCAGCGTTTTTAACAGCTTCTTCTAATTCAGCACCACGAGTGCAATCTACGAATTTTACATCTCTACCTAATAATTCAGTTAATCTTGGAGCAACAACAGCTAAGTTATTTTTAGCTTTGTCTTCTTCAGTTTTAACTTTACCTAAGTGTGAGAATAAAACGATAGCTTTTGGAGATTGTTCTAATAAATATTTGATTGTTGGTAATGCAGCAACAATACGATTATCATTAGTAATTTCTCCTGTTTCTTTACTTCTTGGTACGTTGAAGTCAACACGAACTAAAACAGTTTTTCCAGCGACTTCAATATCTCTAATTGTTTTCTTATCCATTTTTATAATTCCTCCATGGCTGAATTATATCATCTATAATCATTGTTTTCAATTAATTTCATATTATATTATGAGGTGAAAAATATGAAAAATACGAATGTAATCCCTATCCAAAAAATCCCATCTATGTTAGAGAATGATTATCAATTTGTCGATTTAAGAGATCCCTATGAATATAAGAAAGTTCATCTGACAAAATTCACAAATATTCCCTATGAAAAGTTCAATCTCAATCAATATTATTTTTCTAAAAAAGAACCACTTATTCTTATTTGTTATAGCGGAGCTAAATCAAAAAAACTAGCAGATGATTTATGTCAACAAGGTTATGATGCTTACAGTATTGAAGGTGGATTCTATTCTATTTTGCATCAAAAGACATAAAAAAATTAACGGGTGTATACTCGTTAATCCAATGGTTTATTATAAAAACGTCCAATAAAGTTTTCAACTTTAGTTACAGAAACAATAATTTTAGGATCTGTTTCTTTTAAAGCTTCTAAAACATCTCCAACTTCATAACTTGATACAACTGCTGTTAAATAGCTTACAGGATGATGTGAATATCCTCCATAACCATCTAAAGCAGTAATTCCATGATGGAATTTTTCTAAATAAGTATCCACTACTTCGTCTTTTTTAGCAGTATAGATGTGTAACATAACACGTTTATATCGTGTATGGAAAGTAGAAATTGTTTTTGTTGAGATAAATTGGAACAAAATAGAATACCCTGCTTTATCAAATCCAAAAATAACTCCAAAAACACATAAAATCATAGCATTAAAAGCAAAAACTTGCATCCAGATTTCTCGTCCATTTTTATTAGCAAAATATAAAGCAATAAAATCTGTACCACCTGAAGAAGCACCCGCTTTTAAAGCAAGTACAATACTCATTCCCCAAATATATCCACCAAATACAACATTTAAAACTTGTTCATCAAATAATGGATAATTTGGAATGATTTGTAATAAAAATGATGTTAAAAAGACTTGTAATAATGAAAAGAATACAAATCGTTTTGATATTTTCTTGGCACAAATAAGCGCAACAGGTACATTTAAAGCAACTAAAGTGAATGCTGTTGGAATTGATTTTCCAAATAAATCAGCAATCATATCTACAAGTAAGGCAATACCCATAAACCCACCTGACAATAAGTGTGCTGGTCTTACAAATGTTTTAGTTGTAGCAGCCATAATCAGCGAAGAACAAAAGACACATCCAAAACTAATTAAATCTCTTTTTTTTATCTTTTTCATAATCTTTCTCCCTAAATTCCACTACATTGTACTCTTTTAGAAACAATTTACAACATGCAATTATAAAAAAATAAAGTTAATTTATTAACAAAGAAAAAGGATTAAATTCACATCTAATCCCCTTATCTATTCTTTCCATTTTTATGATAAATATTTTCAAAATAATCATACAATTTTAATTCATTTTGTTCAAAGAAGTCAATCACTTCATCACTTGCTTGAATATCAATATTCTTATTTCTTAATATTTGATAAGCCATTTTAGGATTTTCCTCAACTGATTTTCCCATATCAATGATAAATTCAAATCCATCTTGAAAGATAAAACTAAATTGCATCACATAAAGTGTATGTAATCCTTGATGCCATGCACCACCTTTTTCAAAATAGAGACCTATCTTTACTCTTCTTAAATCCTGCCAACTATATTCCTTATTTTCATTATTTTCTTTTTTAGTTATCAAGCTTTTTAAAATAGATTTTCTACTTTGATAGTGATAACTACAAATTGAAATCTTATTATCTGTTAATTCAACATATTCTAATTTAGTTTCACAAATAACAAATATAATCAAAAGAATAATAAATGAAATACACATAGAAAAAATGATGAGTTTCCCTGATGCTTTATAAAAAGGTATTTGAAAATGTTGTACTGAACTTCGTGTTTGTTCGTTCACATAAGAAATCATATTAGGAAATGCTAAACCAATTAAAATTCCAAAAATTCCAGATATAAATAAAGATAAAACACTAATGCCTAACAGACTTCTTGGTATCGACTTATAACCAATAACTACTGTTTGATCTTTCTTAAAATAATCAAATACTTTCTTTAAGTCTTTTTTCTTAACTTTTTCATTCCCTATTTGATTATCTTCAATTACTTGATCTAATAAAGGAATATTCTTTTCTTTTAAATCTTCACACATGTTTTTTATATATTGTAATGATTCTATTTCGGTATTTACTTTTTCAATATGATTTTCTAAGACATCTTGAAATGTAACTTTATTATTTAAGATATCTTTAATATCTTCTATAGGTACATTGATATCTCTTAAAAACATAATTCTTTCTATTTTGTGAATATCTTCTTCACTGTAATTTCGATAACCATTTTCATCACGATAAGGTTGAATGAGTCCCATCTTTTCATAATATCTTAGTGTATAAGAACTGATTTTTAGTTTTTCTTGAACCTCTTTTATTTGCATAATTTTCACCTACTTTTTTAACTATCTGTTTTTACCATTTTTATGATAGATATTTTCAAAAAAATCATACAATTTTAATTCATCTTGTTCAAAGAAGTCAATCACTTCATCACTTGCTTGAATATCAATATTTTTGTTCCTTAGTATTCGATAAGCAATCTTAGGAGACTCTTCCATTGATACCCCTGCATCTACACAATATTTAAAACCATCTTTAAAATAAAAACTAAATTCAGGAACATAGAATGTTTTGATTCCACTTCTTCCTGTACTCTTATTTTCAAAATATAATTCAATTTCGACTTTATCTAATTCATCCCAAGTATATTTTATATTATGTTTACTTTCTTTTTTTAAAATCATACTTTTTAAAATAGAAACACGCTTTTGATAATGATAACTACAAATTGAAATATGATTATCTACAAATTTAATATAATTTTGTTTTGCGTTACAAAGTATCATTATTATTTCTAATAAAATAAAACCTAAAATAATCCCAATAGCCAATGTAAATCCCGATGGCTTAAAAATAGGTATGTATAAATCATTTGGAGTATTTGAAAATTGTTTATTAATAGAGGCAATCATATTAGGTATTCCAACAACTACAAGAAAACCTATAATTACCGACAAAAAAATTGCAATAGGAATTGATGAAACTATATCTCGAATGGTTACTCTTGTTCCAATGATTACTGTTTGATCTTTCTTAAAATAATCAAATACTTTCTTTAAGTCTCTTTTCTTAACTTTTTTATCTCCTATTTGATTGTCTTCAATTACTTGATCTAATAAGGGAATATTCTTTTCCTTTAAATCTTTACACATGTTTTTTATATATTGTAATGATTCTATTTCGGTATTTACCTTTTGAATATGACTTTCTAAGACATCTTGAAATGTGACTTTATTATTTAAAATATCTTTAATATCTTCTATAGGTACATTGATATCTCTTAAAAACATGATTCTTTCTATTTTATGAACATCTTCACTGTAATTTCGATAACCATTTTCATCTCTATAAGGTTGAATCAATCCCATCTTTTCATAATATCTTAGTGTATAAGAACTGATTTTTAATTTTTCTTGAACTTCTTTTATTTGCATAACTCTCACCTACCTTCATTATTTCATACATTCAACTAAATAGCCACCATCCTTTAATAATTGAATAATGCCTTTTTTACCATAGAGATGTTTACATCCTACACCTATAAAATCATGTTTATTGTTATGAATACTATCGGCTAAAGTATCTTTCATATGAATGTTTCTATTATATGCAAGTATATTCCAATACTTTTCATACTTTTCTTTATCACTATCATTTAATTGTTCTAACTGATTTAACAATAAATTTTGTTCATCTTCATAATATTGTGTATTACCACTATAATAAGCATCTAAATCTTCTTTAGCATTTTTTATTACCATTTCTTTATTTGCTAAACTGTCTAATATCATCTCTGAGTAATCCCCTGATAATTCAGTTATTAGCTTCATTTGAAATTCAATACCTTCTACTTCTTTAAAATTCTTTTTCTTTTGAGCATAATCATAAATATAATTATCAATTGCATTAAATTTACTTATATTTGCCTTATTCAATACTTCAGGATCACTAATTACAAGTGAACTTATAACAAATACATTATAAAATGCATAGCCAGGTTTTCCTTTTAAACTTTTGTATTGTTTCATAAGATTTTCATATTTATCTTCAAGTCCTAAATCACGAATTGAATTGTACGTATTGTATCTAGTGATTTCTTCTGTTTCTTTTGGCGATGGTTTCATATCACATTCCAAATAAATCGAATCACTTTCATCTAATGCTTTCTCTGTTGTTTTATCTAAACTTTTAATAGGATACCTTCCTGGATGAAATGTTCCAAATAAATATGAGTATCCTCCTTTTTGATCAGATACTTTGTAAAGAAACATACTTGTATCGATGATTCTTGTGTTTTCTTCTTTCTTTTGTGTTGTACAACCACTTACCATCACTAAAACAAGAACTATGATTAATTTCGCTAACTTTTTCATCTTATTTCCCTTCTTTCTACTTGAAACATACACTTTAGAGTAGCTAGAAGGTCAAGTATTTCATAAAAAAAGACCAAATATTTCTATTTGATCACATATTTTCGATAATATATAAATTTAATAAGAATTAAAATATTTAAAATAATAAGATTCAATGATTCACTATCATCATTTCCTGGTAATTGAATAAAACTATTCACATTTTTAATTTTATCTTTTGTAGAAATATTTTGTGAAATAATTCCAAATTGAGCATGTGCGTCTTGCATAATTTGAGACTTAGCTTGATTTAACATAAAATATCTTCCTGTTATCGTAATCAATAATCCATAAGTATGACAGTTTTCAAAATATTTTCCTATTTGACGATCCACATTTTGAATAAAACATTTTTTATCAAAAACTAACATATCCTCTATAAAATTAAAAACTAAAAATAATGGATAATTAGCACCTATAATACTAATCATTTCCGCTTTATGCATATCATCTACAATTTGTTCAATAGAAGTCATCCATTGTTTTTTATCTATTTTTGTTTGACTAATACATTCAATTTCTTTGAAAATCTGTTCTTCATTAAAAGAAAGATATCTTTCTCTAATTTGATTTTTTCTATTATCCATTGTAGAAAATAAATATTTTTTCATTACATTAAAATCTTTATATCCTAAAATTTGACAAAATTTTTTAATTGTAGCTAGACTTGTATGACAATTTTGCGCAAATTCACTAACTGTCATAAATTCTATTATTGATAAATGAGACAAAATATAAACACTCATTTCATAATAAACATCTTTATTATAACCACTGTATATATAAACAAGTAGTTTAGATATGACTGTATTCATAATTTTCCTCCTTCATCAATCGGTATAAAACATAATTTGCATACTCTATACTCGATAATATATATTCATAATTTTCTTTCTTTTTTAATTCAATTGCTTTTATTCCAGAAAAATCATGATTACCATCACAAAAAAAATACTTCTTAGCAGATGCATTTATGATTGAAGTAATACTTCCTAATGACGTTTGTGTTTCTTCTAGAAAAATTTGTATATTATATCGAGGATCAATCAAAATAATTACATCATCATTTTTACTATTTAAAAAAGTTTCTTCTTTTTCTTTGATATTCCATCCTAAACATCTTTCTACACATACCCCTTTAAAAAATAAATATTTAATAAGCGTATCAAAATATCCTGTATATTTAGGTGATCCATAAATAATCACATTTGAAGCTTTCATTAAATCATGAACCAACTGGTCAAATTTAACTTTTATATCATGCTCAATATTAAAATTTTTATTTTCATTTAATAGGTGATAAAACTGGTAATCAATTTTTCTAGTATCTTGATCTAACATATCACATAAAGAAGAAAAAGTATCATATCCTGCACTTTTACAAAAACGCGTAATTGATGAATTAGATAAATTTGTTTCTTTTGCAACATCTAGTAATTTTTTATGATTTATTCTTCTTGCATTTAGTAAAAAATACTGTGATAAAATACTATTTGTTGTCCCTTTAGCGCTTACATTATATAAATTAATCAAATTATCCACAATATACATACGAACACCTCATAAAATATTCTATCACAAAATAAAAAAACGTGGCATTTTTATTTGCCACGTCCTTTAAAACTAATTATGTTTTTTTCTTTTAATCATACAAATTGTTCCACCAGCAAGTACCATCATTCCTACTAATGCAAATATTTCAGTATCATCACCAGTTTTAACATTATCTTTTGTTTTATCTGTTGTTGTTGTGATATTTATATTTGTTGAATCAGGTTTCTTTGTATCTCCTGGTTTTGTTGGATTTTCTGGTTGATCAGGTGTGTCAGGATCTGTTTTTTCTTTAATAAATCCTAATGAACAAATATTTAATTCATCTCGATCAGATAAACCATTTTTCATAATTTCATCATAACGATCAGTTCCATTAATAACTTTACCGTTTTCAACAATAATAAGTGTATAACCTTCATCAGCTTCATTAATACCATATTCTACCCCAACAGCTAACCATGATGCAAAATCCGCATTATTTAAATAAGGTGTATGTGCACCAATATTATATTTGATACCATTTTCTTTAATATATTTAGCAGCTTTTTTAGCTCCATCTAACCATTGTTGAGCACCACTTCTAATAGTAGTCCCACCTAAATGAACTTGTGCACCTAATGAATCTCCACTATAGATCACTTTATGAGTTAAATCAGCTAATTGTCCACCACCTGGTGTATGTTCATCAGTAATTTCTAAGAATTGGAATTCAACTCCTGCTGCTGTGAATTTTTCCATATCTTTTACTGTTTCTACAGATTTCCATTGAATATCTGAAATTAAATCTTTTCCAACCATTGATTCTACAGTTCCGTCTTTTTGGCTTAATACTGTATGTGGTTCATTTTCTGGCCAAATGATTGTTGTTATATTTCTTAATTCATCATCTTGACCAATAACAGCCAAGTTGTTTACATGATCACCATGGTTATGTGTTAAGAAAATTTTTAATGATTCACATTTATCTCCAATAACAGCTTTAATTTTTTCGTTAAGCACATTAGCACCATAGAAATCGACGTCAATCATAAATGCTTCTTTTCCATCTTTACTTACATAAATCATTGGATTTTGTAAATCAGTATCATTTAACATATACCATGTTCCGTTTTTATCTTCTTTCATTTTAATCACAAAGAAGTTTCCATAATCCATTGTTAAATCATGTTGTTTATCATAGGCTTCATCTGCATCATATCCCATCACTAAACCTGTAATAGAATCATGTGCACCAAAATCATATCCCCACCATCCATGTGAATCAATATGGAATCTTAATATAACATTTCCTTCTTTACTTGTTGCAATGACATCTGTTGCACCACGAGTTGTTTCATTTTTGAAGGCATCTGTATCATATGCTGAATCCCAGTCATATTGTAAATCTGTTGTTGGATCAAAATCATTGATTTGTTTTAATAAACCAACAAGTTCATTGACATAAGCTGCATCTACTTTATTTCCTTTACTATCAATGATGCTATAACCTTCATTTTTATCAACTAATTCTTTAACTTGTAAAACATCAATATAATATGAAAGCATATTATAATAACTAATACCAGGTTCAGATTTACCATTGATATAATCTGATGTTAAATTCACATCTTTTAATTGAACATTAACAGTAAATGTTTTTTGAGTTTCATCTTGTACTTTTTCAATATCAACTAAAGCTAAATGAGATTTTAAATCAGCTGAAATATATTGATCAACTTTGGTACCATCTTTTTCATATCGAGGAAGAATAATACTTCTAGCTGCTCTTTCAGCACTTCCATTATCTTCACTTTTAATAAAGCCAACAGAACAAATATTTAACTCATCTCTATCAGATAAACCATTTGCCATAATTTCTTCATAACGTTTTGTTCCATTAACAACTTTACCATTTTCTACAATAACAAGAGTATATCCTTTAGGAGCTACCTTCATTCCATAATCAACAGCTGTTGCTAACCAAGAAGCAAAATCCGCATTATTTAAATAAGGTGTATGTCCACCAATATTATATTGAATACCATTTTCTTTAATATATTTTGCTGCTTTTTGAGCACCATCATACCATTCTTGGGCACCACTTCTAATAGTTGTTCCTCCTAAATGAACTTGTGCACCTAACGTATCTCCACTATAAATCACTTTATGAGTTAAATCAGCTAATTGTCCACCACCTGGTGTATGTTCATTACTAATTTCTAAGAATTGGAATTCACTTCCAGCAACTGTGAATTTTTCCATATCTTTAACTGTTTGAACACCTTTCCATTGAATATCAGAAATTAAATCTTTTCCATTTAAGTTTGTATGTGGTTCCTTCTCTGGCCAAACAATTGTTGTGATATTTCTTAGTGTTTCATCTTGTCCAATAATATCAAGATTATTAACATGATCTGGATGGTTATGTGTTAAGAAGATTTTTAATGATTCACATTTATCTCCAATAACAGCTTTAATTTTTTCATTAAGAACATTTTCTCCATAGAAATCCACATCAATCATGAATGCTTCTTTTCCATCTTTGCTGACATACATCATTGGATTTTCTAAGTCAGTGTCTCTTAACATATACCATGTTCCAGCACTATCTTCTTTCATTTTAATGACAAAGAAGTTTCCATATTCTGTTGTTAAATCATGTTGATTTTCATTTGCTGTTTTTTCATCCTCACCCATCACTAAACCAGTAATAGAATCATGTGCACCTAAATCATATCCCCACCATCCATGTGAATCGATATGGAATTTAAATGAAACATTTCCTTCTTTACTTGTTGCAATAACATCAGTTCCTCCACGAGTTGTTTCACTTGTAAAGGCATCACTATTATAAACAGAATCATAATCATATTGTAAGTTTGTTGTTGGATCAAAATCATTGATTTGTTGTAATAATCCTAATAATTCATCAACATAACATGCATCTACAACATTTCCTTTACTATCTTTTACTTGATATCCTGGATTAGCATCTAATAATTGTTTAACTTGTTTTACATTTGTAAAGAAATTCATCATATTATAATAACTTATACCAGCTGGTGATTTACCATTGATATAATCAGATGTTAAATTCACATCTTTTAATTGAACATCAACTGTTAATAATTTCTTTGATTCTTCTTTTGTAGCAGATAAATCTTTTGTATCTAATTTAGCTCTTAAATATTCAGATACACCTTGATCTATTTTACTTCCATCTTTAGCATATTTAGGAACTTTAACTTCCGCTATGGCTTTTTCATAGCTTGCTTGTACTGTTTCTAAATCTACATCTTGAATGGCTATCCCATTTTCATCAACGGCATGAATCATTGTCATTTGACTTGTTGCCATTGAAAAAACCATACTTGATGCTAGTAATGTATTAGCTATTTTTCTATTCATTCTTCTTATTCCTCCCACAAATATTTCTTATAACTCAAGTATAGAATTGTTATCGCACATCCACAATGTAAACCCTTTCACTTTCTTTCTTGTTTTGCATTAATATCATTTAATTTTATTATCTTTTATTTTTTGATAGTATTTTGTATTATTTCTAATTATTTTTTATTTTAAACACAAAAAAAAGACCAAATATTTCTATTTGATCTTTCATACATTATTTATTCTTTAAATCAGATTCATCAAATGCTTTAGAAATAGCACCACCTGGAGCAACCATTGGGAAGACTTTATCATCTTTACCAATCATTACTTCAATTAAAACAGGTCCATTTGTATCTAAGGCTTCTTTAATAGCTGGAGCCACTTCTTCTTTTGTAGAAACACGAATAGCTTTACATCCTAATCCTTCAGCAACCTTACAGAAATCAACTTTATCATCTAAAATCGTATTACTATAACGTTTACCATAGAATAATGTTTGCCATTGTCTTACCATTCCTAATACCTTATTGTTGATAACAACTTGAATAATAGGTACATTGTAACGACTTGCTGTAGCAAGTTCATTCATATTCATTCTGAAGCATCCATCACCAGCAATATTGAATACCGGGAAATCAGGATTTCCATATTTAGCACCAATTGCAGCACCTAAACCAAATCCCATTGTTCCTGCACCACCTGATGTAATTAATTGACGAGGACGGCGATAATGATAATATTGTGCAGCCCACATTTGATGTTGTCCTACGTCTGTACAAATGATTGCATTACTATCAGTTAAATAATCAATTTGTTCAAGGACATAAGGTCCTGTAAGAGTAGAATCATCATAGTTAAGTGGATAACGATCTTTTAAATCACGAATTTGTTTTAACCATTGTGGATGATTTTGTCTTTCTAACTTATTATTTAATTCATTTAAAATACATTTAGCATCACCAATAATACCTAAATCGACTTGAATATTTTTATTGATTTCAGCAGCATCTACATCAATATGAATAATTTTAGCATTTGAAGCAAATGTTTTTGTATTACCAGTTACACGATCAGAGAAACGTGCCCCAATTGTAATTAATAAATCACATTGACTCACCCCAAAGTTACTTGCTTTTGTTCCATGCATTCCAAGCATTCCTGTATAACGAGGTCTTGTATTATCAAAAGCTCCTTTACCCATTAATGTTTCACAAACAGGTGCATCAATTTTTTCAGCAAATTCTTTTAATTCTTGACTTGCACCAGATGAAATAACACCACCACCAGCAAAGATAAATGGTTTTTCACTTTCTTTGATTATTTCAATTGCTTGATCTAAATCTTCAACAGTATATGTTTCAGTTTTAGGTTCAATAGCTTTTGGTTGAAGTGGTTCAAATTCCATCTTTTCTGCAGTAACGTTTTTAGTAACGTCTACTAAGACAGGTCCTGGTCTACCTTCTTTTGCAATATAGAATGCTTTACGAATTGCAGGCACTAAATCTTTAATATCTTTAACGATAAAATTATGTTTTGTAATCGGCATTGTCACACCAGTAATATCAATTTCTTGGAAACTGTCACGTCCTAAGATTTCAACACCAACATTTGCAGTAATAGCAACAAGTGGTGTTGAATCCATATAAGCCGTCGCAATTCCAGTAACAAGGTTTGTTGCCCCTGGTCCTGAAGTAGCCATACAAACACCAACTTTTCCTGTTGCTCTTGCATAACCATCAGCGGCATGAGAAGCACCTTGTTCATGAGAGGTCAAAACATGATTGATTTTATCTTGATAACGATAAAGTGCATCATAGACGTTAAGAATAGTTCCTCCCGGATAACCAAACACTGTATCGACACCTTGTTCAATTAAACATTCACATATAATTTCTGAACCAGTTAACATCATTTTGTTTTTCCTCCTTTTATTTTTTTTCTTCTGGTGCTTGTAATACCGCACCTTTATCTGCAGATGTTACTAAAGAAGCATATCTTACTAAGTAACCTTTTTTAATACGAGGTTCTCTTGGTTGCCATTTAGCTTTTCTTGCAGACATTTCTTCATCACTAACACGTACATTCATTGAATGATTTGTAATATCAATATCAATAATATCTCCTTCTTCAATGAAAGCAATTGGTCCACCTAAAGCAGCTTCAGGTGCTACGTGTCCAATTGAAGCTCCACGAGTAGCTCCAGAGAAACGACCATCTGTAATTAAAGCAACATCTTTATCTAAGCCCATACCAGCGATTTCTGAAGTTGGTGATAACATTTCACGCATTCCAGGTCCACCTTTAGGTCCTTCATAACGAATAACAACAACATCACCTTTAACAATTTTTCCTTCACGGATAGCAACAATGGCATCATCTTCACAATCAAAGACACGAGCAGGTCCAGTATGTACCATCATTTCTTTAGCAACCGCTGATTGTTTTACAACCGCACCATTTGGACAAATATTACCTTTTAAAACAGCGATACCACCATAAGGTGAATATGGATTTTCCACCGGACGAATGATTTCAGGATCTAAGTTGACGCAGCCTTCAATATTTTCAGCCACTGTTTTTCCAGTAACAGTTAATAAATCAGTTGATAATAAACCTAATTTATTAATTTCATTCATTACTGCATAAATTCCACCTGCTTCATTTAAATCTTCCATAAATGTATCACCAGCTGGAGCTAAGTGACATAAGTTAGGTGTTTTCTTAGAAATTTCATTCGCAATTTCAAGATTTAAAGTAACTCCTGCTTCATGAGCAATAGCTGGTAAATGAAGCATTGAGTTTGTTGAACATCCTAGTGCCATATCCATTGTTAGAGCATTGATAAATGCTTTTTCAGTCATAATATCACGAGGACGAATATCTTTTTTAATAAGTTCTACGATTTGCATACCGGCATGTTTTGCAAGTCTAATTCTTTCTGAATAAACAGCTGGAATTGTTCCATTTCCACGAAGAGCCATTCCTAAAACTTCAGTTAAGCAGTTCATTGAGTTTGCTGTATACATACCTGAACATGAACCACAAGTTGGACATGCTTTTTGTTCAAATTCATGAAGTTTATCTTCTGTCATATTACCTGCATTGAATTGTCCTACAGCTTCAAATAATGAAGATAAACATGTTCTTTTACCATCCATTTTACGACCAGCTAACATTGGTCCACCAGAAACAAAGATTGTTGGAACATTGACTCTGGCAGCAGCCATTAATAATCCTGGTACGTTTTTATCACAGTTAGGAATCATAACTAAACCATCAAATTGATGTGCTTCAGCCATGGCTTCTGTACTATCAGCAATTAATTCACGTGTAACAAGTGAATATTTCATACCTGTATGGTTCATGGCAATCCCATCACATACAGCAATTGCTGGAATTTCTACTGGTACCCCACCAGCAAGATAGATTCCTTTTTTTACAGCTTCACAAATTTTATCTAAGTTCATATGTCCTGGAACGATTTCATTGAAAGAATTGACAACCCCAATTAATGGTCTTTCTAATTCTTCATCTGTATACCCAGCGGCATTAAATAATGATCGATGAGGAGCTCTTTCAGTTCCTTTTTTTACAAAATCACTTTTCATCCCTATATCCTCCTATAAATGACTTACAATAAGGTCTCCCATTTCACGAGTCCCTACTAATGTTTTACCTTCAGACATGATATCTGTTGTACGATATCCTTCTTTTAATACTTTTTCAATAGCATCTTCAACATCTTTTGCTTCTTGATCTAAATCAAAAGAATAACGAAGCATCATTGCTGCTGATAAAATAGTTGCAATTGGATTAGCAATATTTTGTCCAGCAATATCTGGTGCACTACCATGACTTGGTTCATACATACCAAAACTATCTTCTCTTAAAGAAGCACTTGATAACATTCCAATTGAACCAGTAACCATACTTGCTTCATCTGATAAAATATCACCAAACATATTTTCAGTTAAAATAACATCAAATTGTTTTGGATCTCTTACAAGTTGCATTGCACAGTTATCTACTAACATATGTTCTAAAGTAACTTCAGGATATTCTTTAGCAACTTCTTCAACAACTTTACGCCATAAACGAGAAGTATCTAAAACATTTGCTTTATCCACACTTGTTACTTTTTTATTTCTTTTCATTGCAATATCAAATCCACGTTTAGCAATACGACGAATTTCATCTTCACTATAACTCATTGAATCATGAGCAACCATTTGATCTCCTTCTTTTTCAGTAGAACGTTCACCGAAATAAAGACCACCTGTAAGTTCACGCATGATCATCATATCAAATCCACCTTCAGTTAATTCTTCTTTAAGTGGACAAGCCCCTTTTAATTCATCATATAAGTAAGCAGGACGTAAATTTGCGAATAATCCTAATTCTTTTCTAATTTTTAATAAACCTGCTTCTGGTCTTAATGATGGTTCTAATTTATACCATGGCGAAGTTGTCGTATTTCCACCAATAGCCCCTAATAAAACACTATCACTTTTTTTAGCAATTTTTAAAGCTTCATCACTTAATGGTACACCATAAGCATCGATTGAACAACCACCCATTAAGATTTCTGTATAATTAAATTTATGATTGTATTTTTTTGCAACAGCATCTAAAACTTTCATCGCTTCTGTAACGATTTCAGGCCCGATTCCATCACCTTTAATAACCGCTATATTCTTTTCCATTTTTTATCCCCTATTTTTTAGAATTTACATAATTTACTAAACCATCAGCATCAATCATTTTTTGTAAGAATTCTGGGAATGGTTGACTTTGGTAAGTTTCATTTTTTGTTTTATTTGTAATCACACCTGTTGAAAAATCAACTTCTACTTCGTCACCTTTTTCAATTTTATCAGCTGCTTCTTCACATTCCATAATTGGGAATCCAATATTAATAGAATTACGATAGAAAATACGTGCAAAGCTTTTCGCAATAACACATTTAACCCCAGCAGTTTTTAAACAAAGAGGTGCATGTTCTCTTGAAGAACCACAACCAAAGTTTTGACCTGCAACAATAATGTCTCCCTTTTCTACAGTTGAAGCAAAAGTAGGATCAATATCTGCCATTGCATGACTTGCAAGTTCTTTTGCATCAAATGAATTTAAATAACGTGCAGGAATAATTACATCTGTATCTACATTATCTTTATATTTATAAATTTTCATTATTCTTTACCTACCTTTTCAGGATTTGCGATATATCCAGCAATCGCACTTGCTGCAGCAACTTGTGGGGAAGCTAAATAAATAAGTGCTTCTGTATCTCCCATACGACCTACGAAGTTACGGTTTGTTGTTGAAACACATTTTTCACCTTTAGCCATAACACCCATATGACCACCCATACATGGTCCACAACTTGGTGTATTGAATGCACATCCAGCTTCTACAAAGATTTCAGCTAAACCTTTTTGAATACATTGTAAGAAGATTTTTTGTGTTGCTGGTACGACCATAACACGTACATTGTCTGCAACTTTTTTACCTTTTAAAATTGCTGCTGCTTTTTCTAAATCAGATAAACGTCCATTTGTACATGATCCAATAACGACTTGATCGATATAGATTTTATCCATTTCTTCAATTTCATCAATTGTATGTCCATTCCCTGGTAAATGAGGAAAAGCAACAGTTGGTCTTACTTCACTTAAATTGATTTCTAATACTTGTTCATATTCAGCATCTTCATCTGCTTCAAAAACTTCATAAGGCTTTTTAGAATGTTTTTCAATATAAGCAATTGTTTGATCATCAACAGGGAAAATACCATTTTTAGCCCCTGCTTCAATGGCCATATTACAAATTGTAAAACGATCATCCATTGTTAAGTATTGAATACCATCTCCCACAAATTCCATTGATTTGTATAAAGCACCATCAACACCAATTTTATCAATAATATGTAAAATAACATCTTTCCCACTAACATATTCACTTGGTTTACCAGTAATTACAAATTTAATTGCACTTGGTACTTTAAACCATAATTCCCCAGTTGCCATTCCAGTAGCGATATCTGTTGTTCCTACACCTGTAGAAAAAGCTCCTAATGCCCCATAAGTACATGTATGACTGTCTGCCCCAATAATACATTCACCAGCCACAACGATTCCTTTTTCTGGTAAGATAGCATGTTCTACACCACATTTACCTTGTTCCATACGATGTGTTAAACATTGTTTGTTTGTAAAATCCAAAATTGCTTTTGAATTTTCTGCAGATTTAATATCTTTATTTGGTGTAAAGTGATCTGGCACTAAAACCACTTTATCTTTATCAAAGACTTTATCTGCCATTTTATCAAAAATTGGTAATGCCATAGGCCCTGTAATATCATTTGCCATTACAACATCCAATTTTGCTTCAATTAATTGTCCCGCTTCAACATGATCTAATCCCGCATGCTTTGCTAAGATCTTTTGTGTCATTGTCATTGCCATTTTTTAAATTCCCCCTTCATTTTTAACCTTAGTAGGTTGTCATTAGAAAGTCATGACTTTCCAATGACAACACACTAAAGTGTGTTGATTAGTTATTAATTAATTTATCTTCATCAGACCAAGAATATAATTTTCTGATTTCTTTTCCGACTTTTTCTGATTCATGTTCTGCAGCTAATTTTCTCATTGCTTTGAAATGTGCTTGTCCTCCAGCTGCTGACATGTCTAATAAGAAGTCTTTTGCGAATGTTCCATCTTGGATATCTTTTAAGATTTCTTTCATTGCTTTCTTTGTATCTTCTGTGATGATCTTTGGTCCTGTAATATAATCTCCATATTCTGCTGTATTTGAAATTGAATATCTCATTCCTTCAAATCCTGATTGATAGATTAAGTCTACAATTAATTTCATTTCATGGATACATTCAAAGTATGCATTTCTTGGATCATATCCTGCTTCTACTAATGTTTCAAATCCTGCTTGCATTAAAGCACATACTCCACCACATAAGACTGCTTGTTCTCCAAATAAGTCTGTTTCTGTTTCTGTTCTGAATGTTGTTTCTAGTACTCCTGCTCTTGCTCCTCCAATTGCTAATGAGTATGCTAATGCGATGTCTTGTGCTTTTCCTGTGTAGTCTTGTTCTACGGCTACTAGACATGGTGTTCCTTTTCCTGCTTGATATTCACTTCTTACTGTATGTCCTGGTGCTTTTGGTGCAATCATTGTTACATCAACATTTTTTGGTGGTACGATTTGATTGAAATGAATATTGAATCCATGAGCAAACATGAGCATGTTTCCTTCTTCTAGATTTGGTTCAATTGATTCTTTATATAATTTTGCTTGTAATTCATCGTTGATTAAGATCATGATGATATCTGCTTTTTTTGCAGCTTCTGCTGATGTACAAACTTCAAATCCTTGTTCTTCAGCTCTTTTCCATGATTTTGATCCTTCGTATAATCCTACGATGACTTTTACTCCTGATTCTTTTAAGTTTAATGCATGTGCATGTCCTTGTGATCCGTATCCAATGATGGCTACTGTTTTCCCATCTAATAATGATAAGTCACAATCTGATTCATAAAAAATTTTTGCCATTTTTAATATCCCCCTTAATCTTCTTGGCTTCCTCTATGCATTCCAACGAGTCCTGTACGAGCAATTTCTGTCACGTTGAATCCGTTAAGCATCGTTAATAACTGATTGACTTTTCTTGTATTTCCAGTAACTTCTATAATTAATGAAGTTGGTGAAACATCGATAATATGTGCTCTAAAGATATCAACAATTGAGTTGATATTTGTTCTTTGATCAGCATTTGCATCTACTTTAATTAAGACAAGTTCTCGATAAACTGAATCATCTGGTTCAAGTTTTTCAATTTCAACGACTTCTACAAGTTTCCCTAATTGTTTTTCAATTTGCGTTAAAATTTGTTCATCACCAGTAGAAACAACTGTCATACGTGACATTCCTTTAATATTTGTTTGTCCTACTGAAATACTTTCAATGTTATATCCTCGTCTACTAAATAAACCAGCAACACGGTTTAATACCCCTGGATTATTTTCAACAAGCAATGACAAAACAAGTCTATCCATGTTTTAATCCTCCCTATTTTTTCAATTGTTTATGAATTCTATTCATAGCTGAAATGATTGCTTTAATTGTTGCTGTTGTAATATTTGGATGTACCCCTACTCCATATTCTTGAACAGCACTTCCTTTAACTCTTAAATAAACATAAGCAGCTGCTTTTGAGCTAGATCCTGATGATAATGAATGTTCACTATAATCTAAGAAATGTGTATAAACAAAGCCATTTTCATTAAATGCATCTTTAACAGCATCAATTGGTCCATTACCATAACCAACAATTGTTCTTACTTCACCATGATCTTTTAATGTAATTTCTGCTTTTCTTTCAAATTCAGAATCATCTTCAGAAATATCAATTAATTTTTGTTTAATAAATTCATATGGTTCTTTAATATCTACATATTGTTCAATAAATGTATCATAAACTCTTTCTGGTGAAACTTCTCCTTCTTCTTCAGAAATATCTTGAATCACTTTTGCAAAGTCTACTTGTAATCCTTTTGGTAAATGATAACCATACATGCTTTCCATAACATAAGCAACGCCACCTTTACCAGATTGTGAATTAATACGAACAATTGGTTCATATTGTCTACCTAAATCACTTGGATCAATTGGTAAATATGGAACTTCCCACATTTTCGAATTTCTTTCTCTTAAAGCATGCATTCCTTTATTGATTGCATCTTGATGACTTCCAGAGAAAGCTGTAAAGACTAATTGTCCAACATATGGATGTCTTGGTGGAATATCCATTTTTGTACATTTTTCATAAACATGTTTAATATCATTAATACTTCCTAATTCTAATTGTGGATCAACTCCATGAGTGAACATATTTAAAGCAACAGTCACAACATCAACATTTCCTGTTCTTTCACCATTACCAAATAACGTTCCTTCAACACGATCAGCACCCGCTAATAAAGCAAGTTCAGTTGAAGCAATTCCACAACCTCTATCATTATGAGGATGAACAGAAACAATGACTCTTTCACGATCTTTGAAGTTACGACACATCCATTCGATTTGATCAGCATAAACATTTGGTGTATCCATTTCTACAGTTGAAGGTAAATTGATAATCACTTTATTATCTTTACTTGCTCCCCATGTATCCATAACAGCTTCACATACTTCCATTGCATAATCAACTTCAGTTCCTGTAAAACTTTCTGGTGAATATTCAAGAATCACTTTTCCTTCAAATTCTTTTGATAAATCTTTTACTAATTGAACACCATCAATTGCAATTTGTTTAATTTCATCTTTATCTTTGTTAAAGACAACGTCTCTTTGTAAGATAGAAGTTGAATTGTAAACATGGACGATAGCTTTATCTAATCCTTTTAAAGCTTCAAATGTTTTTCTAATTAAATGTTCTCTTGCTTGAGTTAATACTTGAACAGTCACATCATCAGGAATTAAATTTTCTTCAATTAATAATCTTAAGAAATCATATTCAATTTGACTTGAAGAAGGAAAACCTACTTCAATTTCTTTAAATCCTAAGTCTACTAAAAGTTGAAACATTTCCACTTTTTCTTCTATTTTCATTGGTGTAATTAATGCTTGATTTCCATCTCTTAAATCAACCGAACACCAAATTGGTGCTTTTTCAATTGTTTTATCAGGCCAAGTACGGTCTTTTAATTTAATTGTTTCAAATCTCTTGTACTTTTCGTAATTCATTTCCATTTCCTCCTTAATACTATAAAAAAACTCCCGTCTCAAAATAGCCAATCCGGCCATTTTGAGGACGAGAGTTATATTACTTCGTGGTTCCACCTCAATTTGTGAATAAATCACTTTATCCACCTCGCTAAGTACGCTACATAATAGTTCATACTCTTACAAAATAACGGTTGCATACCGTAGCCACCTACTTAAGTTCAGCGCTCCACTCAAGGATGAGTTCAGTATTACTCAAACAATTCTTTCCACCAACCAGAATCTCTCTACGCCTTGAAATAGTACTTACTAGTTCCTATCGAAGTATTTATTTTATGATTACTTGTAATGTTAGACTTTTTTTTTACTAAAGTCAATGTCTTTAACGTAATTTTATAAATCGATATTTTTTTATCACAATGATGTTATTTTATCTATTTAAAAAGAAGAAAATCTAAACTGACTTTCTTTTTCTAAAATTTTAAATATTTTTATACTTCTTAATTCCTACAAAAGCTCCTGAAGATAAAATAAATAACATTGACATTTACTCCAAATGAAATATTTTGTATATGTACAAGTTATGCATTCACTAATGGTGTTAATTTTTTTATAATATATCGTATACGTAAAAAGAGACCAATTTGCATTTAGTAATTGCTCTCTTTTATGAATTTTACTAAAAATTATTCTTCCATCATCCACGCACCACAAACTGGACATCTTTTGTTTCCTGAGCCATCATATTCTGTCACATAATCACAATTTGGACATCTCCAAATGCTATATCTTGTATAAATTACAATTTTTTTCATATTGCTCCTCCTTTTTAATCTCGATACATAGTCCCACCACATTCAGGACATTTATAAGTATTTCCAATTACTTTCACATATGTTTCATATCCACAATTTGGATTTGAACATGTAAAATGATCTGATATGTAACTTCTTACTCTATTAAAAAATTTTTTCATATTTTTTCTCCTCTTTCTTTATTATTTCATTAAATTGTGATATTTGGGACATAGATACGTATCTTCTATATCTTTCGTATAATCACTATAACCACAATTTTAACAAGTAAATAAAATCAGCTTGTTTAACCAATGCATAAACAAATACTTCTAAGAAAGAAATAAATCCTTGATGACATTAATTACTGCATAGTAATAAAAATTTTCTCTTTCCATTGCTGATGAATCAACTTTTGTCATAAGCCCTGCAATTTTACTTACTGTTCCACCTCTCATTCTTCTATTTTTCTTGTTAATTTGAGCTTGACTTGCACCTGTTCCTAATCTATAAATTGATAATTTCGTAATATTTCCCATTGTTTGGACTGTAAAGACAAAACCAGCACACCCCTCAATCTCTGTTGTCATTAATACAAAACAATCTTCATATTTTTTACTAAATATACCACCAGATTGTAGTTGCTCTCTTCTTAAGCTATATCCTACTCCTATCTTAGGAAATCCTTCATTGGAATTAAAGCAATATTCTATTTCGTCAAGACCAAATTTTTGATTAAACTGAATATTTTGTACCAATCCATAATCCTCCCAATTAGATAAAAATTCTTTTGTTAACATCATTTTATTTCTCCTCCTTTCTTGTCTTTACTATATTCTTTTCTACACAAAATGTATTTGCCTATACTTTGACTGCTTTTTGACAAAATAAAAAAATCCACAATATTATGTTGACTTAATAAACCGATAAAAAAGAGCTTCCCTCAGGAAACTCTTTTCATTACTATTTATTCATATCTTTTACTATAAATGAATCCTAATAAAGCAATACATAATAATCCTACATAGCCAAATAATGAAACATCATCACCTGTTTTTGCTGTATTTTTATTTGTTGTATTTGTTTTATCTGTTTTATTAGCTGTATCTGTTTTTGTATCTGTAATAATAGTATCTGTTTTAGTTTCTTTTAAAGCATCATATGCATCATTTAATGAAGCTAACATACTTTCTAATTCTTCTTGAGAAACATCTTCTTTTATAGCTAAATCTTTTGCTTTTTGTAATGTTTCTTGAAGTTTATCCCAAGATTCCTTTGTATATTTAGATTGATCTAATTGGCCTACTTTATTATTTACTTTATCTACAGCTTCTTGATAATCATCAATATTTCCTGCTTTAACAAGTAATTGCATAGAATCTTTTACTTTTTCAATCATTTCATCAACATCTTTTTGATCAACATTACAAGAATCATTTACCATTTGTTTAGCTTCTTGGTAAATTGAATCAAATTGTGCCCATGAAACAACTGCATAATCACTTTCTTTAATAGATGCTAATAATTCTTCTAATTTATCAATATTTCCTCTTTGAACTAATTGAACACCATCAAATGAAGCAATTGCTTGATCAATATCTTCTTGATTTAAACTTGGATTATCGTAAACAACTTGTGCAGCATCTAATATTTCTTTCATTTGTTGCCAAGAATCTACAGTATAATCTTCTTCTTTTAATTCTGGATATTTCTTTATAATCTTTTCTAGTTTACTTCTATCTAATTTAACTAAAGTACTATCTAATTCTTTTAATTGTTTTAAAGCATCATTTACTTTTTGATAATCATCAGCTTGATCAATCACATCTTTAAGAGTGCTCAATTAATCTTTAAATCCTACAAAACTATCTTTTGTATAATCTTTTTCTTTATAAGCTTTCATTGCTTTATAAAGATTATTCAATTCATCTTTAGAATAAATAACATAACTTTCAATTGAACTATTAAGTGCAGTTACTTCTTTTAATAATCTTCCAATTTCTTCATCAGAAATCTTTTAACCTTTAGCTAAATCTAAATAATCTTTATAAGCTTTTGCTAGTTCTCTTACTGTTAAATGTAATATTTCTTCTTTATTGGCAATAATATAATCTACGATTTTGCTTTCAGCAGTAGAAAAGCCTTTCTTTTCTGTTAATTTGACAATGATGCTTATTTTACTTTTCCTCCAAAATATACCCTTTGTATATACAAGATAACGTTTTTTTGCTTATAAAATCCTCTTATTTTCTTTTTTAGAAAGAAAAAAGCGCCTAAGCGCTTAATTCATTTGATGTTTTTTTACATAAACAAACATTCCAGCTGATAATAATGAAAGCATTGCAAATACTTCAGTTAAACTATTATCTCCTGTTTTAACAGATTGTGTTTTTTTATTTGTTAATGTTGTTGGTGATTGTTTATTATCAGTTACTTGTTCAACAATTGGTAAAGCAACTGGTTCAACAGAATACATCATTTGTGTTGTTAAATTACGAGATAGATCTCCACTCCAATTTAATACACCTTTATAACTATTTACAGCTAAGTCTAGAACAATATTTCCTCTTTCATTAACAGATACTTGAGCAACTTCTAATTCAGTTTCATCAAATAATCCATAATTAACAGTTGAACCTAAGTCAGCTTGAGCATCTTTATTGTACGCTTTAATTTTAAACATATCTTTTGTCAATTTTGATGCATCTACTTTTTGACCATTCATATCAATTTCAATAGCAACTACTTTTTCACCATCTTCTCTTACTTGAGCAATTAAATTAAATTTATAAGTATTTTCTTGTTGACTTGCTCCAGCAGTTGGAAGTGTATATTCTTTTTCTTGATATGAATTTGTAGAAGTTGATAAACTTTCAAACCAATCCAATGTAGAAATACCATTTACTGAAATTTCATTATTGTACATTTTGACCCATGCCCAATGTCCTGACATTTCATTTCCTGTATCTTTGTTGATACCTGTACTTTCAATTGTTTGGAAATAAATATCTCCATCTAATTGATGTTCATCTCTATATGTTTTAATTGTTTCATAAGCAAGTTTTGACCAAGTATAAGAAATTGTATTATCTTTTAAGCAATGAACTAAATACATTGGTACATTACTTTCTGCAATTTTTTCTAACCAACCTGTATAATTAGAAACATATTGATCATAATCAACTGGTTTTTTAAGTCCTAATGTTTCATCTAAATAACCATTATCAGCAGAATAATCTCCACCTAGGCCTTCAACTGCTTGTCCATTTTTAGCAATAGCTGCACATGAAATAAGTGCTCCTGAAAAATAATTTCCATATTTGCTAAGCATTCTTTCTGTCATTAATCCACCTGCAGAAAGACCTGTTACAAAAACTTGTTTAATTCCAAATTCATTTTTAGCTTGATCAATGATTGCTTTGGCTTGTGCTGTATAATCATTGTACCAATAATCTGGTGCTTGGAAAGCTAATACATAAGCTCCATGATAAGCTTTTTGAACTTCACTCGAAATAAATGTTGTTGCCATTTGATTTCCAGCTAATGGAGAATAGTTATTACAACTACCATCTACTCCACCTTCACCATTTCCATGGAAACATACAATAAGTGTATCTCCTGAAACTGGTTTATAAATTTTTGAAGCAATACTTGTATAAGTATCTCCTGATTTTTTTACTTCACTATACGTTTCAAATTGATCTACCTCTGGATCTACGTACCCTAATGTGTTTTGAGTATCAAGATTTTGCACAAATTGACTAGTTGTTGCAGCAAAAACACTTGATACTGACATAACCATAGCTACTAATAAAGCTATAACTGATGTGAATAATTTTTTCATTCTCTATTTCCTCCTCGCATAATAGGATAGCATAGAGAATTTTTTGTTTATTGTGATTTATTTGTTTTACTATTCATATTTATTTGGATTTTTTATATTGTAAAGGCGTTTGATGATAAACTTCTTTAAATACTTTATTGAATGATTGAATATTAGCAAACCCGTTGTTCAAAGCAATATCTACAATATTCTTATCTGTTGTTTTTAATTCTTTTAAACAATGTTCTAATCGAATATTTTTTAAATATTCAAATATTGTAATTCCTATTTTCTTTTTAAATAAAGCAGACAAATAAGATTTATTATAATTTGTATACGTTGCTATTTCATCTAAAGAGATTGGTTTAAAATAGTTATAATTTATGTATTCCATAATAGAAGTAATCAATTCACTATTTTCATCATGTCTTTCACGATAATGATCATTTACATCAATTAGATTTTCTACTAATAATGAAATAATTTGCAAAACATAAATATGTTGTTGAATCTTTTGATCTTGATCTTTAGCTTGAGACAATAATAACATCAATTCAATAATTTTATTTTCAATAGTTGAATTTAAAGATAAATTAAAATGTTCATCATTCCATTCAGAATAAAATTCACGAATAACTCCTTTATCAATCAATAAAACAATTCCTTCTAAACCATTTAAAACTTCTATTTTATGACTTATTCCTGAATTAACAAGTAACAATGTTCCTTCATCAGCAATCACTTTATTTTCTTGACCATTTTCCCATGATGTTTGAATTTTTCTACCTTTAACAACATAGGTTATTTCAATGCTATTATGCCAATGTTTATCATATATTTTATCTTGATAATAAAAATTATGACTAATCGCATAGAATTCCCTTTGTTGATATTCAATTAATTCATGTTTTCTAACAACAAGACGATAATTTCTCATAGATATTCCTCTTTCTTTAAATCATTTTAATATTCTAACATAGAAAATAAAAAAATCCTATTGTACGTATGTACAATAGGAACACTATCTATTTATCAAAAGCAAGTTTAATGACTCTATCTAATAATTCACTATAAGAAATACCAAAATCATTCATTAATTGTGGATACATTGAAATCTTTGTAAATCCAGGTAAAGTATTAATTTCATTTAAATAGATTTGATTTGATTTCTTATCTAAGAAGAAATCAACTCTTGATAGACCATGTCCATCAACTGCTTTAAATACTCTTAAAGCATATTCACGAATCTTATCTTGAATTTCTTGATCAACTAAAGCAGGAATACATGTTTTACTTTCTTCATCTTCATATTTAGATTCAAAAGTATAGAATTCACCATGAGGCATGATTTGTCCAACACGTGAAACGATTGGATCATCATTTCCCAAAACAGCCGTTTCAAGTTCGATACAATCAACACATTCTTCAACGACAATATGACGATCATATTTTGAAGCTTCTGTAAGTTTTGTCATTAAATCTTCTTTATGATCACAACGATAACATCCTACACTTGATCCAGAACGACTTGCTTTAATAAAACATGGGAATCCTAATTCTTCTTCCACTGTTTTTTCAATATCTTCAATTTCATCAAATTGTTTATTGACAACAACAAGTTTTCCATCATATCTTTTTTTAACATATAAAGATTTTACTTGTGGAATTCCTGCAGTTTCTAAAATCTTCTTTGTATAAATTTTATCCATTGATACAGCAGAAGCTAAAACACGACATCCAACATAAGGAACACCTGCTAATTCAAATAAACCTTGGATTGTTCCATCTTCTCCAAAAGCACCATGTAAAATTGGTAAAACAACATCTTGTTGTTTTAATACTCCAAAAATATCTTGAATAACTTGAGAATTTTCTAACCAAGTATCTTGAGCCAAATCAGCTTGACCTTGATCTAATAAATACCAAGATCCATCTTGATCAATTCCTACTAATGTCACATCATAATGTTCTTTATTTAAATTATTCATTACTGATGTACAAGACATACGAGAAACAATATGTTCACTCGATTGTCCACCACAAACAACCATCAATTTTTGTTTCATAATAATCTCCTTAACGATATAATTCTAACCAATCATCTACTAAAGTAGTATCTTCATAATATCTTAAAACATGATATACATACTTACTATCTCCATAGACTGATACGTTATAATCCTTTTTACATTTTTCAGAAAAATCTATAGCATTTTGATAAGTGTATTGCTTGTCAGTTTGTTCAACATATTTAATATATCCAATACCATAATTATAAGATTGTAAGGCTAAAAAGATGCCTTTTTCATCTTTTATTGAAGTCACATTTGCTTGTTTTAAACACTTTGCAAAGTATTGAATACCTACTTGAATGGAATATTCAGGATTATTGATGGCATTGGGCTTCTTTTCAAACTGTGTATTAAATTCACATTCTGAAGATTGCATAGGATCATTTCCCTGCCCCCCTGATTCTTGCATCATCATCGCTTGTAATAATTCTATATATTCTTCTATATCATTTTCTCTAGCATATTTTAGCATTAAATCTTCATAATTCAATACCTGAGTTGAAACCAATTTATTCTCTTGCTTAAATTGATTTTTTATAAGTTGAAAGAATGAAAAAGCCAATAAAAACAATAATGCTGCAAGAATTAACTGAAAGGGTCTTTTTAATCTTAATTTTTTCTTTTTTTTCATAACTTATATCTTTTCTACAATTTCTTTTAAATTCATAGAGTGGCTTCCTTTAACTAAAACCACATCATCATTCTTTAAAAATTGATCTAATTGTTCAATAACTTCTTGATTAGAAGTAAAATAATAAACATTTTCCATTTTTTCTTTTGCTTTTTGATACATATACTTTGCTTCTTTTCCAATACAAATCAAAACATCTATTTCTTTAGTAGCAACATAGTTTCCCACTTCTTCATGAAGTTGTTGACTATAACTTCCGAGTTCTAACATATCCGCTAAAATAGCAACTTTACGTTTTTTATAATTTGCTAGAACATCTATACTTGATTTCATTGAATCTACACTTGCATTATATGTTCCATCAATAATTGTTTTATGATTTTTTTCAAGAATATCCATTCTATTTTTAGTTAATTCAAACTCCTGTATACCCTTTTTAATATCTTCTAGAGAAATATCTAACTCTAATCCTACTGCAATTGCAATTAACGCATTAAAAACATTATGCTCTCCTTGAACAGGAACCCAAATTTTTTCACTTTGATCATGATAATGAACAATAAATGTACTGTGATCTTCAAATAATTCAATATCACTTGCTTGAATAGAAGCCCCTTCATTTTTTCCAACTCTTACAACATTTAAACGAGGTAAATCAACAGTCTGTAACATATCATTATCATTATTAATAATTAAAGTGGATTGATCTTTCATACCATCTGTAATTTCTAACTTTGCTTTTAAAATATTTTCACGACTTCCTAGTTCACCAATATGTGCTGTTCCAACATTGGTAATACATGAGACATCAGGATGAGCAATCATAGATAATCTTGACATTTCATTTAAATGATTCATCCCCATTTCTAAGACCATGACTTCTTCATCTTGATATCTTAAAATTGTTAATGGTAGACCTATTTCATTATTATAATTACCTTCTGTTTTTAAAGTTTTATATTTTTGTTTAACAACACTATAGACCATATCACGTGTACTTGTTTTTCCAACACTTCCTGTAACTCCCACAACCTTTACAGGGCGATGACTTCTTAAATAAATGGCCATATCTTTTAAAGCTTGATAAGTATCTTCTACTTTAATCACAATTTTATCTGGATAACTTACATCTTTAGCGGTAATAATTGCTGTTGCTCCTGTTTGAAAAGCACTTTCAATAAAATCATGTCCATCAAATCTTTCACCTTTTAAAGGAATATACATTCCTCCATTTTTCATTTGTCTACTATCTTGACTAAAGAAACAAATCTCATCTTCTTTATTTCCAGAAACTAAAATACCTTTTGTTGCCTCTAATATTTCATATACTTTCATATTATTCTCCTATGCATCTTGTAAATTTTCAAATTCTTGTGCTGTATTTTCATTTAAAGCTTTATATTGCCCTTTAATATTGAAAACAATATATTTAACTCCACTTTCTTGAACATATCCTTTGGTAAATAAATCAGATCCTAAAACTTGTAAATCTGATACAACGATATTCTTAAATAAAATCTGATCATCTTTCCCATTTAAACTCATCATTTTAAGTTGGGTTCCTGTCGCATAGACAATTTTATTATTGACTAAAGCAATAGCTCTATTTTCTACTTTTTTGATTGTTTCTTGTTTTAATGTTTCTTTATTGATTTTTATAATTTGTGAATTATCAGTAAGATATAAATTTTTGTTATCAAGAGCGAATGTACATTGTTTTTCATAGAGTGTTTCTATATTTTCACCTGTAATTGTCATTCTTTTTAAAGCATATTGTTCATCATTTTTAGCTAAATAATAAATATATTTTCCATCTATTGTAATATCATAAGATGTTTCATCATTTAATTTTTGATTTGTTTGATCATCCAATGAATAACGATATAAACTTTCATGATCTTGATCTAATTGATAATAAATAACATGATTTTTTATAATTGGATAATACACATTTTCTAATATTTGGGTCGTTGTTTTTGTCTTTAAATCATAAGCTTGATAATTATATTGAGAATCACAATAATAAAGAACATGATTTTCAATACTTAAATAACCCACACAATCATCTATCAATACTTCACTTGTTTCTAATTCATCTAAATCACTTACTAAAAGTTGATTATTGATAACATAATAAAGATGTTGATTATCTTTTAGATATTGTCCACCTGCTTGATTATTAGCAGAAACATTATACGTGCTCACTTTGCCTTCTAAGACATAATTTTTTTCTTGACTTGACATTGATTGTAAAGGATGACTTGTCATATAACTTCCTAGAAAAACAGCTGATAAACATAAAACAGCTGAAAGTATCCAAAGAATTGGCTTTTTCCAATATCCTTTATAAGGATCTTCTTCCACTACTTCTTCTTGTGTTTGTCTCATTCCACAAGCTGGACAGACTTCTTCATTTTCAGTTAATGGTAACTGACAACGAATACAAACTTTTTTTATTGGTTTTAACTGTTTTCCACATTGAGGACAAAACAGCATATCATCTTCGACATATGTTCCACATTGACTACAATACATTCTTATCACTCCTAGTGACCTTATTCTACCACAGTCATAAAATAAAAAGAATGACTAAATTGTCATTCTCCAATTGATGTATACATTCCTTCACTATTTCCAATAAAATAATGTTGACTATAATCATCATCATAGGCATAAAAAACAACATATTGACCGGCAACAAAATAATCTCTCGCATCATCGTAAATAGCATATTGCTCATCTCCTACATATGCATCCAATTGATCATCCAAGCTTTCTACATAAGCAATATCTTGTTGATTTGCTTCATCTCTTGCGAGTGCAAAACGATAAATATTATCTACTTCTTTAAGTTCTTTTTCCTCTTGTGTATCTAAATCAACATAATAGATTCCTTGATAAGTACGATAATATAATAAACCATTAGAAAAATAACAATCATCATAACTATCAACATCTTTTTTCAAAACATTCCCATTAAAATCAATTAATTGATTTTTATAATTTAAATTTTCATATAAAATACGTTGGCTTTGATCATCAATACTAAAATGATTTACATTCTCTTTGATCTTTTTATTATCTACTTTATTCATTTGATCATCTATCGTTAAACAATATAAATTATCATTTTGAATATAGAAAATAGATTGATCAAGAACATAACAATCATAAGCATCATTTAATAAAGTCTTTTTATTATTTTGATGATCTGCAAAAATCAAATCTCCATATTGTAAATAGAAATAACCTCGATCATCTACATAAAGATGATCACAACTTCCATCTTCTAAAACTTCTTTATTTTCAAGTGTTGAATCATATTTAAGAAGTTGATCTCCTGTTGCTAGATATAGATGATTTCGATAAATATAAACTCCACCACTATTGTTTTGGAAATTATAATTATAATCACTGCGTGATGTATCTTGTTGAATGTTAAAGTCTGTTAATGAACTATTTCCACTATCATCAAAAGATGTCGTTTCATCTGTTTCTAAACTATCTCCTATGAATCCAATAATTGCTCCTGCAATCGGAATAATTAAATTAAAGGCAACAATAATTCCTATAATTATCTTAACAATTCGTTTATTTTTTCTTACATTTGGATGATTAAACGTTTTTTTATTTTTTTGAATGGGTACATACTTATTCAAATCTTTAAAAGGCTTTTTATAATCATATGCATTCTTTTTATAATCATAACTTTCAGAAACTGTATGATAATTATGACTTGCTTCACTATGTACACTTGTATCAGGGGTTACTTTTTTTATTGGCTCAGACTTACGATAAATTGTAGGACTTCCACAATTAGAACAATATTCTTGATAAGGATAAATTAATTTAGAACAGACTGGACATGTTGTTTTCCCAATTTGTTTATGTCCACATAAATGACATTCAATGCTATTTCCTATTTCTGCTCCACAATATTTACATTTCATATTCCCACTCCTTTTTTCAATCATAACATAAAAAAGACCGCTTGGGTCTTTTAAGATAATTTTTTATATAAATGATTGCCGATTGTTTGAATAATTTGTACAAAGATAATTAAGATGATACTTGTAACAACAAGATAAGGAATCTTATAAGCTTGATAGCCATAACGAATCGCTATATCTCCAAGTCCTCCTGCTCCTAAAGCACCACCCATCGCACTATAACCAATAATACTAATCATTGTAAGCGTAATTCCTGATAAAATAGCAGGAATTGCTTCTTTTAAATAAATACGATAAATGATTTGAAAATCACTAGCTCCAAATGATTTAGCTGCTTCAATTAACCCAACATCAACACTTCTTAATGCACTTTCAATGACTCTAGCAACAAAAGGAATAGCTGAAATTGTAAGTGGCACAAGAGCTGCTGTCGTTCCAATCGCTTTACCAGCAATTAATCTTGTAAGTGGAATCACAATGACCATTAAAATAACAAATGGGAAACTTCTAAAAATATTAACAAGAATATCTAAAATTGTATAAACGACCTTATTGGGTTTTAATCCATCCGGTGCAGTGAGTGTTAAAATAATTGCTGGAACAAAACCTAAAATAACAGCAAAGAAAGTTGATCCAATGACCATATATAACGTTTCATACGTTGCTTTTAAAATAACATCACTCATACAATTTCCTCCCATGTAATTTTTTCTTGATCTAAATAATTTCCTACTGCTTGTAGATCTTTTTCATCAATATTGATAATAAGGCTTCCCATCATGGAACCTCTAAAGTTTTCAAGTTTTCCTTGGCAAATATCAAAGTTGATATCAAGTGTTCTAGCAAGTTGTGTAATCGTATGTGATTTGGAATTATTATTTGTAAAGAATAATTTAATATTTTTACCAGTTTGTGGCAGAATTTCAATATCATCGCCCACAAATTTTTGAATTTCTTGATTTGGTGCCACAAAAAGTTCTTCCGGTTTACCCACTGATAAAACACGTCCATCTTTAAGAAAAGCGACTTTATTACAGATTTGTTTAATAACTTCCATTTGATGTGTGACAACTACAATCGTAATATTCATCTCTTTGTTGATTTTTAATAATAGATTTAAGATATCTCTTGTAATTTGTGGATCTAATGCTGATGTAGCTTCATCACATAAAAGAATTTCGGGATTTAAAACAAGTGCTCGAGCAATCGCTACTCTTTGTTTTTGTCCTCCACTTAATTGACGAGGATAAGCTTGACTTTTTTCTTCTAATCCCACCAATTTCAAAAGTTTTTCAATTCTCTGTTTATTTTCTAAACTATGAGGATCTTGTTTCCAAAACTTTAATGGTAATGCAATATTATCATAAACATTTAATCTATTTAAAAGATTAAAGTTTTGAAAGATCATACCCATTTCTTTTTGAATATTACTCATTTGTTTTTTATTTAAAGATGAAATTGCTTGTTCATCAACAATCACTTCTCCTTTTTGAAAATTCTCTAGACCATTGAAACAACGTAGCAATGTTGACTTACCTGCTCCACTTTGTCCAATGATTCCAAAAATATCTCCTTTTTCTATCTTAAAAGAAATATCTTTGAGCACTTCTAAAGAGCCATAACTTTTATACAAATTTTTTATCTCAATCATAAACCTCTTCCTCTCAACCAAAAAAACATTTTCCTATATGGCAATATCCTTGGGGATTCTTTTCTAAATATTTTTGATGATATTCCTCTGCTTCATAGAAATTATCGAGTGGTTGTATCTCAACAACCACTTTTTCTTGATAATTTTTTTGAATTTCATTTGTTTTATTTTGAATAATTTCTAAGTCATTTTCATTTGTATAATAAATACCTGTACGATAAGAAATACCTTCATCTTCACCTTGTTTATTTAAAGAAGTAGGATCAATTATTTTATAATAATCATCCAATATTTGATTTAAACTTCGAAGACTTTCATCATATTCAATTTTTACCGTTTCAACATGTCCTGTTTTTTCCGCTTTAACATCTTCATATTTTGGATTTTCAGTATGCCCATTAGCATAACCTACTGTTGTTTTTATAATTCCGTCAAATTGATCAAAATATTTTTGAACGCCCCAAAAGCATCCTCCAGCTAAATAAATAACACTCATTTTAAATCTCCTTATTTTGTAGGATCTGTAAAGACAGCTTGAACAGAACCTTTATATTTTTTGATATAATTTTTCACTTTTTTAGATTGTAATGCTTTCTTTAAAGCTTTTGCTTTAGCTGTATTTTCATTTCCTTCTTTAACTACTAAGTAATTGATATAAGGTTGTGCTTCTTCATCTGTAAAACTTTCTGTTAATAAAACGTTTGTGCTATCTCCTAAATTATGTTCTAATGCATAGTTACCATTAATAACTGCAACATCTACATCTGGTAAGTTGTTTGGTAAATTGGCTGCTTCTAATTCCTCAATTTTATAATTATGTGGATTTGATGTAATACTTGATGCTGTATAAAGTGTATCATCATTTAATTCAATTAAGTTATTTTTAGCAAGTAAAGCAAGTGCTCTTGATTCATTTGAACCATCGTTTGGTACAGCAATTGTAGCTCCATCTTTTAAATCATCTAATGATTTTAAGTTTTCTGAATAGAGAGCCATTGCTTCATAATGAATACCAGCTACGGCTTTTAAATGTAATTTTCTTTCTTTATTTTGTTCTTTTAAATACGCTAATGTTTGGAAATAGTTAGCATCTAAATCTCCATCTTCTAATGAAGTATTAGGTGTTACATAATCTGTAAATTCAGTCACTTCTAATGTATAACCTTCTTTTTCTAACTCATCTTTAACGACATCATTTAAGATCTCCGCATGCGGTATAGCTGTTGCTCCTATTTTAATTGTTTTATCATCGTTTGATGATCCATTAGCACATCCTGCAATTGATAATGCGAATGCTGCTGATAATAATAATTTTAATCCCTTTTTCATTTTTCTTTTCCCCTTTTTCTTTTATTACAATACAACAAACAAAAAACTCGTCCTTTATACAAAGGACGAGTTACCTCGCGTTACCACCTTAATTTAAAATAACCTCACGATTATTTCCTCATCGAGTACCATCATACTCTATCACTTTAACGGGTGAATCCGTCATAGCCTAACCAACTTGGCTCGGTATGCAACTCCAAGGCCATTTTCATTTATCTTCCATGTTTCTTTTCCACCAACCAAGAACTCTCTAGGCATTTTCAATAAATTACTTTCCTTTTCAATGTCTTTTTGTATTGTTGCTATCATAGTATACCTCTATGAATTAGATGTCAATAGTTTTTATTCATTTTCATCTTTTTCTACATAATTTACATCAATAACATCGTCACTCCCATTACGGTAAGCTTGACCTGATTGATAAGCAGCTTTTTTCTCTGCGATTTCTTTTTCAATTCTTTCATTATATTCTTTCAATTGTTTTTCATATAAGTATCTTCTAATAAAAGAATAAATCACAAGAATAGCAATAATGATCCATGTAATAGGACTGAATAATAAATTTAATAATAAACTTAAAACTAAAATAACAACTGCAATAACTAAAATAATTTGATAAATTGGCATTTTTTTACTCCTATTTAGAAAAATTAAATAATTCCTTCACTTCTACTTTCAAACCATCCGCTAATTTTGAAATAGCTTTTAAAGAAATATTTCTCGTACCTCTTTCAACATCTGAAATATAATTTTTAGATAATCCTGAACGAAATGAAAGTTCTTCTTGAGAGATATGTGCTCTCACTCTTAATTCTTTAATTCGTAAACCAAATAAAATGTGAATATCTTTATTCATTTTGCATTTGCATTAATTGTGCTGCTTGTTCACTTAATTTTTTAAAACGATGATGCAATCCCGATTTACTAATCGTCAGACCTGTTTCATCTTGATAAGCATTACACAATTCATTTAATGTATAATCTGGATATTTTTTACGAATCAAAGCAACAGTTCTTGTTTTTTCATCAAGCATATCAAGTCCCATAAACATCTCAATAATACTGATATCTTCTAATTGTTTATTAGAAGAAGCCATTGATTTGACCTCATTAGCAATATCACAGTTATTCCATCTGTTTACAGTATTTGACATACTTCGATCAATACGAGTACTTTCAAAGTTCATCACCGATTGGCTCGCACCAATGGCTCTTAAAAAGTCTCCTATCTTCTCTGCCGATTTTAAATATATAACATATTTGTTTCTTCTTTTTGTCATTTTGGCATTTAAATGAAAATAATTCATTAATTCTTGAATAAATAACGCATATTCTTCTTCATCAACAGATAACTCTAAATGATAATTCGATGTTTCTGGGTTATTGACAGATCCTCCAGATAAAAAGATACCCGCTAAAAATGCTCTTTTACAACATTCTTTTTGAATTATTTTTTTATCAGGAAGTGTATGGAAACCTAATCCATTCATTAAACCTAAATCATCTAAGATTTCTCTTGCTTTTGAGACTTTAAGAATATAGACATTATTTTTTTGTAATTTCATTTTTCTAGAAACAAGAAACTCTATATGAGGATGATACACTTCTTTTAACATTTTATGAACTTTAGATGCTATTTTTGCATTTTCTGTTCTTATTGTAAGTAATAAACCTTGATTTGATAAAGAAAGTGTTCCATTGACTTTAATAATTGCTGATAAAATAGCTTTTTGACAACAAATATCAAAATCATTAAAAACAACTTCCTCTTTAACTTGTCTAGCAAATGATACTTTCATTAATGAACAGCATCCCTATGTAGACGATGAACATGATACTTTTGACTATAGTGATCTGCAAAATAATTTGTTAAGCTCACTGAACGATGTTGTCCACCAGTACATCCAATACCAATGACAACATGCGTCTTTCCTTCTTTATCATATTCTTCTAATAAATAATCTAATAAATCTGTCATTTTTTGAATAAAGACTTGGGTTTCAGGTTTATCTATTACATAATCATAAACTTCTTTATCGTTTCCAGTAAGATTTCTAAGTTCCTCTATATAGAAAGGATTTGGTAAAAAACGCACATCAAAAAGTAAATCTGCATCTTTAGGTATACCATGTTTATATCCAAAGGATACAAAACTTATTCTAAATGGATCTATAGATTGGTGATTAAATTGGTTTTCTAATAACTGTTGGAACTTATTTCCTTTTAGATTTGTTGTATCAATAACCATATTTGCTTCTTTAGAAATAGGTCTTGCTAATTTTCTTTCATATCCAATAGCTTCTACAAGTGTAGAGGCTTTATTAGAAATCAAAATAGGATGTGTTCTCCTTGTTTCTTTATATCTTTTTAAAATAATATTATCATCACAGTCCAAAAAAATAACCGACACATTTAGCCAATCTACATTATTTAAAAAACGAATGGCTTTTGGCGCATCAGCTAAACTTACTGCCATTGCTATTCTTTGATAATTCGTATTATCCTTTAAAAATTCTGAAAATGCTCCTAATAAAGCAATTGGATAATTATCAATACAACAATAAGCCATATTTTCAAAAGCGGCCATCGCTGTTGTTTTTCCAGCACCTGACATACCTGTAACAATGACAATCTCAATTTTATCCATAATACCTCTCCTTTCTATTTTTCGTATCTATTCTATCAAAATTCATCTATAAATAAAAGCCAGATGTAACCATCTGAACTTTTATTTTAATGAAGCAATGTATTGTCCAGCAATAGCACCATCATTTGTAGCCGTAACAACTTGTCTTAATTGTTTATTTCTTACATCTCCTGCTACAAAGATTCCTTTAACAGCTGTTTCCATATTTTCATTTGCATCTATATAACCTGCTGAATTGACAATTCCTAATGATTTTGCACATTGTGTCATAGGATCCAAACCAATAAATGGGAAAATACCATTGACCATTAATTCTTCTTTTTCACCTGTCTCACTATTTTCTAAAACAAAACCTTTTACTTTGTTATCTTCTTCTAAAATCTCAGCTGGTTTTCTTTTAAAATGAACTTCAATATTTTCACTTTTTAATAAACGGTCTTGAATAATTTTATCAGCTCTAAAAACATCTCGTCTTACAATTAAATGTACTTTTTTACATAATGTTGCAAGATACATTGCTTCTTCAAGCGCTGAATTTCCACCACCGATAACAGCAACTTCTTGATTTTTAAAGAAAGGACCATCACAGACAGCACAATAAGAAATTCCACGTCCAACAAGTTCATTTTCTTTTTCAAGATTCATTTGTCTTTCTTTTGTACCTGTCGCAATTAAAACATATTTTGTTTGATATGTTTGTTTAGCAGTGACAACTTCTTTGTAATCTCCGTAATCTTTAATATCTAAAACTTCACCATATTCCATTTTTGCTCCAAAACTCAAGGCACTTTCATACATTGTAAAAGCAATTTCTGGGCCTGGTGTTGGTTTAAGTCCAGGATAGTTTTCAATTTGGGCAGTAACATTTAATTTACCACCTGGAGCTGCACTATCAAATATTAAAACATCTAATCCCGCACGACTCGCATATAAACAAGCACTTAACCCCGCAGGTCCAGCGCCAATAATTATTAAATCTAACATTTTTCTTTCTCCTTTATATAATTTATAAATTCTTGATAATCATTAATTAACAAATCTGGATGTTCTTTTTCTATAAGAGCATATCCTTTAGGTGACCATTTCACTCCTACTGTTTTAATTCCCGCATTTTTACCCGCTTGAATATCAGTTACATTATCACCTACATAATAACCTTCTTGACAATTTAATTTTTTTAATGCACATAATATTCCTTCCGGATCAGGTTTTGAACGTTTCACATCGTTTTCTCCAATGATGACATCAAAATATGGTGTTATATTAAATAAATCCAATCCTAATATAGCTGCTTCTTTATATTTTGTTGTAACTACAGCTAGAGGAAAGTCTTGTGCTTTTAAATATTTTAACATTTCTTCAACATATGGATAAATTGTGACATAATCTTCATGATGTGCATGATTATATTCTCGATAATATTGAATTAATTCATCCACTTGATCTTCTTCTACATATCGACTAAAGGTATTTTTTAAAGAAGGCCCTAGAAATGAAAGCAGTTCTTCTTCACTTAAAGTATAACCTGGTTTATATTTTTTAAATGTGTGTATAAATGATTTTTTTATTAATAAATTTGTATTTAAGAGTGTTCCATCTAAATCAAAAATAATTGCTTTTTTCATACTTTTCTCCTTAATGTAAATTATTATATCTATTTTACAAAAAAAAGATAGTCTTATGCACTATCTTTCCTCCAATACATCTTGTCCTTTAAAATGACAATAAATAAATCCTATTAAACCAACAATAACAAATACAATAGAAACAAGTTGTGCTGTTTTTAATCCAAAAACATATAAACTATCTGTTCTAAATGCTTCTATGAAAAAACGAATAACTCCATACCAAATAAAATAAGTAAAAAACTGAATTCCTTGTTTTTGTTGGTACTTTCTAATAATAAAGAAAATAATTAAAAAACCAATCACACATCCTAAGGATTCATATAAAAATGTAGGTTGATAATATTGACCATGAATATACATTTTATCAATGATAAACTGTGGTAAATGAAGTGCTTTTAAGAAACTTAAATCAACTGCACTTCCATAAGCTTCTTGATTAAAGAAGTTTCCCCATCTCCCACATGCTTGGGCAATAAGGACACCTGGCATGATGGCATCCCCTGCAACAAGAAATGAAATATTTCTTTTTTTAAAGAAGAAATAACTATAAATAAGTCCTGTGATAACTCCTCCTTGAATAGCAAGTCCTCCATGATTGATCATAATGATTTCCATCGGATTATTGGCATACAATTCATTCCACATAAAAATCACATACCAAATTCTAGCACCAATGATTCCTACAAATAATAAACCAAAAACATAATCAGAAAGTATTTCTTTTGAATAACCTAATTTTTTAAAATGATATTGCCCTAAAAAATAAGCAATTGCTGCACCTGTCAATATACAAACTGCATACCATTGTATAGAAAGTGGTCCAATTTCTATAAAGGTATTAAAACTTGGGAAGAATCTCATTGTTCTTGTTTATTATGATCAATATTTTTAAGAATACGTTCAACAAATTCTTTACTTGAATCAATACCTAAACGCATATTCATAACTGCCGCTTCAATAATAACCGACATACTACGACCACTTGATACAGGAACAACTATTTTAGGAATTTTAATTCCTAAAACATCTTCTGAAATATCATTTTCTTCAACCCCTACACGTGTATATTCACGTGATGGCACCCAACGTTCTAGCTGAATCACCAAATCAACATCATTTCTATCTAAAATAGCAGAAATACCAAACATCTTAGAAACATCAATAACCCCAATTCCTCTAATTTCTAATAAATTAGCAAGAACAGCAGGTGCTTTACCAACGATTTTTTGTCCTATACGATAAAGTTCTACAGCATCATCAGCAACTAATAAATGGCCTCTTTTAACAAGTTCTAAAGCAATTTCTGATTTACCGATTCCACTATCCCCTTTAATAATGACACCTTTACCATGAATATTTAGAAAAACACCATGCATTAATGTTTCTCTTGCAAGTTTTTCTTCTAAGGTATTCATAAGTTCACTTGATACAACACCTGTAATCATTTCTGTTTGAAAAATTGGAAAGTTTCTTTCATCAGCAATATTTTTTAATACGTCAGGACAAGCATGTCCTTTACAAATTACAATACAAGGTACTTCTTCATTAATTAAACACGGAAAGATTTCTTTTTGTCTTTCTTCTGTCATCTCAGCAATAAAAGCCATTTCTTTATCACCAAAGACAATAATTCTTCTAAAGTCACTATGTTTAAAGAATCCTGCTAATTCAAAACCTGGTCGATTGATTTCACCAGTTAAAATAACTCTTTTTAAAGATTCTTCATTTCCTGTAACTTGTTGATAATTTTTATTATTCCCTAATAATTTTTCTACTGTAATTGATTTCATCTTTTTTCTCCTTAAAGCATTGATTTCAAGAACTGACCTGTATAACTTTTTTCACACTTTGCTACTTTTTCTGGAGTACCTGTAACAACAATTGTTCCTCCTCCAGCTCCACCTTCAGGTCCTAAATCAATGATATGATCTGCTTCTTTAATAACATCTAAATTATGTTCAATAACAATAATTGTATCTCCTTGATCAACAATACGTTGTAAAACATCGATAAGTCTTGCAACATCATGACTGTGTAATCCAGTTGTTGGTTCATCAAGAATATAAACAGTTTTCCCTGTTGACTTCTTTTGTAATTCACTTGCAAGTTTAACTCTTTGAGCTTCTCCACCAGAAAGAGTTGTTGCACTTTGACCAAGTTTAATATAACCAAGACCAACATCATAAAGTGTTTGGATCTTATTTCTAATTTTTGGTAAATTATCAAAGAAATCTACCGCTTCTTCTACTGTCATTTCTAAAACATCATAAATATTTTTATCTTTATAAGTCACTTGTAAAGTTTCTTCATTATATCGTTTACCTTCACATTGTTCGCAAGGAACGTAGACATCTGGTAAAAAGTGCATTGAAATTTTCTTTAGTCCATCACCTTGACACGCTTCACAACGACCACCTTTAACGTTAAATGAGAATCTTCCTTTATCATAACCTCTCATTTTCGCTTCATTTGTTTGTGCAAATAAATCACGAATATCATCGAAGACACCTGTATAAGTTACTGGATTTGAACGTGGTGTTCTTCCAATTGGATCTTGTGAAACTTCTATGACTTTATCAATATTTTCAATTCCTAAGATTTCTTTATGTAAACCTGGTCTCTCTTTTGATTGATAAACATATCTCATTAATGATTTTCCTAAAATATCATTCACTAATGTTGATTTACCACTTCCTGATACTCCTGTAACGACATTGAATTTACCAAGAGGAAATTTAACATTAATATTCTTTAAATTGTGTTCCTTAGCCCCTTTGACTTCAATAAATAAGCCATTCCCTTTACGTCGTTTTTGAGGAACTTCAATCTTTCTATTTCCAGATAAATATTGTCCTGTAATAGAATCTTTACAATTCATAACTTCTTCTGGTGTTCCTGCACAAATGACTTTTCCACCATGAACACCAGCTCCTGGACCAATATCAACAATAAAATCTGAAGCTTTCATTGTATCTTCATCATGTTCAACAACGAGAACGCTATTTCCTAAATCTCTAATATCTTGTAAAGATTTAATAAGCTTTTCATTATCTCTTTGATGTAAACCAATAGATGGTTCATCTAAAACATATAACACTCCCGTAAGACGTGTTCCAATTTGAGTTGCTAGACGGATACGTTGAGCTTCTCCACCAGATAATCCTCCTGCACGTCTAGCAAGTGTTAAGTAACCAAGACCAACATTATTTAAGAATGTAAGACGATCATTGATTTCTTTAACAACTAATCGAGCAATATTCATTTCATAGTCTGTTAATTTTATATTTTGAATAAAATGTAAAGCATCCTCAATTGATTGTTCTGTAAATTCAGCAATATTTAAACCACCGACTCTTACAGAAAGAACTTGATCATTAAGTCTTCTTCCCTTACATGTAAGACAAGTATGTTCTGACATAAAGGATGCATACCATTCTTTTGACCATTTTGAAGTTGTTTCTTCATATCTTCTTGCAATTAATGTTCTCACACCTTCAATAAATTTTGTTGTACGTGAGACATTTCCACTATCTGATACGATTTCATAACTAATAGGTTCTCTCGAACCATCAAGAATATAACTTAATTCTTGTTTTGTAAAATCTTTTAATGGTTTATCTAAATCTATTTTATATTTCTTACAAAGAACTAAAAATCTTTGCCATTCAATACGGTTTGTTCCGACTGCTGTTTTAAAATAACGAAGTCCACCTTCATTAATTGATTTACTCCAATCTGGAATCAATAAATCATCATCCACTTCATTTTTAATCCCTAATCCACGACAATCCGGACAAGCTCCTAATGGATTATTAAATGAAAATAAACGTGGTTCTAATTTAGGAACAGAAAAACCACAAATTGGACAAGCAAGATGTTCACTAAAAAGTTCTTCTGTTTTTGTTGTTAAGTTTTGAACAATGACTTCTCCACCCGTTAGTTTCAAACCGACTTCTAAAGAATCTACTAAACGACTACGATAACCTTCTTTTTTGATAATACGATCAATAACGACATCAATATCATGTTTTTTATTTTTATCAAGTTCGATTTCTTCATCCAACATGTAATTTTGTCCATCAACAACCACACGTAAATAACCATCTTTTAATAAGTCCGCAAAATAATCTTTAAAAGTTCCTTTCTTTCTTTTAACAACTCTTGCGACAACCATTAAACGATCGCCATCAGCGTATTGGTCAATCGTATCTGCCATTTGTTTAATTGTTTGACTTTCAATAACAACATCATGTTTAGGACAATAAGCTTTTCCTACACGTGCATATAACAATCTTAAATAATCATAGATTTCTGTAACTGTTCCTACAGTTGAACGTGGATTGTTAGAAGTTGTTTTTTGATCAATTGCAATAGCAGGTGATAAACCTTCAATCGCATCAACATCTGGTTTTTCCATATTACCTAAAAACTGTCTTGCATAAGCACTTAGTGATTCTACATATCTTCTTTGTCCTTCAGCATAAATTGTATCAAAAGCTAAAGATGTTTTCCCTGAACCAGAAAGACCTGTCATAATAACAAGTTTATTTTTAGGAATATCGATATTAATGTTTTTTAAATTATTTTCTCTTGCTCCTCGAATAATTAATTTATTTTCCATCTTTTCTTCCTTTCAATAATTGAATAACACTTTCTTTGTCATTCCCTCTCATTTGTAAATCATAGGCCCAATCAAGTAATTCTTTAAAATCTTGATTAGGTTTAAATCCTAATTCTATTAAGAGTTTACCATCCACAAAAGGTTTTAATGCATGATTTCCACATCTTGAAACCTTTTCTTCAACATAAGTATCTAATGTTGAAATTGTTTCTGGGCGATTTGCAAGTCGTCCCAACTTATCACATTTCGACATACATACTAAATCGTTTAAAGGAAAAATTCCTTCTATTCCTTTTAATAATTTATAGTAACTATAATCTTTGCTTTGATCTCTTACCATATTCATCAAATGCATATGATAATAGATCATTGTACGAATATATTTTTTCATTTTTTTATTTGTAAAAAAATGACTAAAATATTGATTAAAAACTTTTACACCACTTTCATTATGCCCTGGTGCTTTTCCTTCAGGAGTTGTTACTAATGGTTTTCCTATATCATGAAGTAAAGCACTCCACATGAAAGCAAGTGGCCAACTTGTTTTATCTTTACATAAAGCAGCTAAGTCAACAACTAATAAAGTATGATTCATCACATTTCCTTCAGGATGAAAATCTAATCTTTGAGGACATGTTGCTAATGTTTCTAAAGGACGAATAAGAGCATTGAGTTCTAATAAGAATTTTAAACCCATTGATGGATGTGAAGACATCAATAACTTATTATATTCTTGTTGAATTCGTTCTAAAGATAAATATTGTAAAACTCCTTCATTGACCATTTTTTGACAAATCTCTTTTGTTTTTAAATCCACTTGAAATTCAAAACGAGCCATAAATTGAGCTAATCTTAATACTCTTAAAGGATCTTCATAAAATGTTTTTTCATCAACCATTTTTAAACATTTATTTTTAATATCTTCTTGTCCTTGATAATAATCTATCAGCTTTTCATTTTGATAATCATACATCATTGCATTGATTGTAAAATCTCTTCTACGACATGCTATTTTCATATCTAAATTTTTATGAACTTCTACCTCAAATTCTCGATGTGTTTGTCCTTTTTTTCTTTCAATACGAGGTAAAGCAAAATCAAAATTTGGTAAACAATCCAATTTTAAAATACCAAAACTTTTACCTACCTCGTTTACTTTTCCATATTGAGATAAAATATCAATAATCTCATCTATTTCTAGATCATAGATTTCTACATCTACATCATGGTAATCTACCTTTTGATACATCACCATATCTCTAACAATACCACCTACAAGATAAACTCGACCCTTTTTAGATAAAGAATCTAAAACACTTTTTTCTAAATGATTAAACTCAAACTTCACCTTGCAACTCCAACATCATATCTCTAAGTTCCATTGCTCTTTCAAAATCAAGTGCTTTTGCTGCTTCTTTCATTTGTTTTTCAAGTTCTTTAATAAGTGTTTCTTTATCTTTCTTCTTCGCTTTCTTACCTTTTTTAACAAGAGAAATGGCTTCATCCACATTTTCTTGTCCATGGATAGCTTCTCTAATTTCCTTTTTGATTGTTTGAGGAATAATACCATGTTCCTTATTATATTTTTCTTGTATTTCACGACGTCTTGCTGTTTCATCAATGGCCTTTTGCATAGAATCAGTAATTTTATCACCATACATAATAACTTTACCATGACTATTTCTAGCAGCACGTCCAATAGTTTGAATCAATGATCTTTCCGATCTTAAAAAACCTTCCTTATCAGCATCTAAAATACAAACAAGAGAAACTTCTGGTAAGTCTAATCCTTCTCTTAACAAGTTGATACCCACTAAAACATCATATTTTCCAAGACGTAGATCTCTTAAAATTTCTGTTCTTTCTAATGTTTTAGTATCACTATGCAAATAAGCAACTTTTAATCCAAGTTCTACAAGATAAGCACTGAGGTCTTCTGCCATTCTTTTAGTAAGTGTGGTAATCAATACACGTTCATTTTTTTCAATACGTTGATGAATTTCATCAATAATATCATCTACTTGACCATCAATAGGTCTTACTTCTATGATTGGATCTAATAGCCCTGTTGGTCTAATAATTTGTTCAACAACTTGATGATGAACCTTATCTAGTTCATAATCACCTGGCGTTGCAGAAACAAAGATAGCTTGATGAATCAAATCTTCAAACTCTTCAAAAACGAGTGGTCTATTATCCAAAGCACTTGGAAGTCTAAAACCATATTCTACTAATGTTTCTTTACGAGAACGATCCCCATTATACATTCCTCTAATTTGTGGAAGCATAACATGACTTTCATCTACGACAAGTAAAAAATCTTTAGGAAAATAATCAATCAATGTATAAGGTCTTTGACCTGCTTTTCGTCCATCGATATGTCGTGAATAATTTTCAATTCCTGGACACATTCCCACTTCTCTTAACATTTCCACGTCATGTCTCGTTCTTTGATCAAGACGTTCATACTCTAATAGCTTTGTTTCATCTTTAAAATACTGTAATCGTTCTTCTAATTCCTTAGAAATCGTATCACAAGCTTTTAACATTTGTTCCTTTTTCGTTACATATCCATAAGCAGGATAAATAGTATACGTATTATAAGAACCTAAAATATGTCCTGTAAGGGGATCTACTTCACAAATACGTTCTACTGTATCTCCAAATAATTCAATACGAATCAAATAACTTTCACTATGTCCTGGAACAATTTCAATAACATCACCACGAACCCTAAAAGTTCCTTTAGTTTGTTCAATATCATTTCTTTGATATTGACGATCAACTAAAAATGTCAATAATTCTCTACGATCAATATCTTGATCAACACGTAATGAGAAAATCATTTCTTTATACTGTTCAGGATTTCCAAGTCCATAAATAGAAGCAACAGAAGCAACAACAATGACATCTTCTCTTTCAATAAGTGAATTCATTGCTGCTGAACGCAACATTTCAATTTCATAATTTGTTTTTGCATTTTTATCAATATAGAGATCTCTACCTGGAATATAAGCTTCTGGTTGATAAAAATCGAAGTTTGAAATAAAGTACTCTACTCTATTTTCAGGAAAAAATTCTTTTAACTCTGAATATAATTGTCCTGCTAATGTTTTATTATGTGCTAAAACCAACGCTGGTTTATTATATTCTTTGATAACATTAGCAACAGTAAATGTTTTTCCTGTTCCAGTTCCCCCAAGTAAGACTTGTTCCTTTTTACCTGCTTTTAAACCATCTACAAGTTCTTGAATAGCTTGAACTTGATCTCCCATTGGTTGAAAAGGAGAAACGAGTTTAAACTGAGACATAGTTTCACCACCTTATTTTATGATTTTCATTAACTGATCATACTGTTTATCATTTTCATGATTATTGATATAAATCATCATTCTTGCAACCAGCATTTGTTTATCACTTTGACTATACTCTCCATCTACATTTAAATGATTATCTGTTTCAAATTGTTGTAATGCTGCTTGTGTATTAACTGAAAAATAACCATCTTCTCGATCAACAGAATATCCTAAAATATTGAGCATCTTTTGCATAGATTTAATACGTGTATTTACACAATCAACTTTTAAGGTTTCTTTTACATCTTTTGTTGTAATTCCTGATAATGAAACATTATCAACTTCTTCATCAGGTGTTAGACCCTTTCCATTAATACATGTCCCATTAGGAATCATCCATTTAGCATACGTATACTTTAAAACTGATCCATCAGAAAGCGTTTTTTGAGTTTGTGCACTTCCTTTTCCATAAGTTGTTTTTCCAATAAGTTGATATCCTTTTTCACTTTGTAAAGCTCCTGCTGTTAATTCAGAAGCACTTGCTGTATTTTCATTTACAAGAATATAACCATTTTCAAATTCATATTTTTTATCTGATTCTGCATAATATTTTTTTGCTGCACTATTTTTTTCTTTCATTTGATAAATTACTTCATCTGAAGTAAAGAATAAATCTAAAATATCTGTAGCAGCTGTTAAATAGCCTCCACCATTATCTCTTAAATCAATAACTAATGTTTGAATATTTTTCTTTTTAAACATTTCTAAGGCTGTTTCTACTTGCTTAGCAGTATCTGTTCCAAAAGTTGATAATTCAATATATCCAAAAGATACATTTCCTTGTTTTCTTATTTCATAAAAAGCAGAAGTATCTAATGCGCCTCTTGTAACTGTCACATCACTTGTTTTTTGATTACTTAAAATCGTTAATGTAACTTCTGTTCCATCTTCACCTCGCACATAGTCTCTTACTTGATCAGTACTTGCTTGTGCTAATTCATTTCCATCCGCTTTCGTGATAATATCGCCAACTTTTAAGCCTGCTTTACTTGCTGGTGAATCACTATATACTTTAGTAATCATGGCCCCTTGTTCTACCATAGAAAAACCTACACCGATGCCTTGATAATTTCCAGCAACTGTTTGATTAAATTCAACAGCTTCTTTGCTTGTTAGATAACTTGAATGAGGATCATTTAATCCTGCAACCATTCCTTCAATAGCAGAGGTATTTAAATTTACGTCTTGATCATTCGTATTTACCCAATACTTATCTAAAGTATCATAAACTTCATTAATAATACTGCTATCATTTTTACTTTTAACAATAACATTCTTTTTTGAAACATAACCTGCAAAATACCCAATTGCAAGACAGGCAATAATCAAAATAACAATTAAAACTTCTTTGATTGGTCTTTGTTTTGTTTCTTGTTTTACTTCTTTTTTTGGCGGTCTAATAAAATCATCCATCATTTTCACCTCACCATAACATATTATCATATTTTAAAGTGCATTAATATCATTTATCAAAACCTATTTATTAGTTTCTTTTTTAGACACATTATATCGTTTTTTTATTCATAAGTCACGCTTTTTGCATAGCTCATTTATTTTTTTGGCGTATTTTTTGAGTAATTGTCTTCATATATGAATGAAATGGTTTCACCTTTTCTTGATGACCACCAACATATTCTTTAAAACATTCTGCAAAATATTCTTTTTTTGTCTTTTGATTAAATAATGTTCTATATTTCTTATATAACTTTGTAAACTGTTTAGAAGAACTAAATTGATGTTTTTCATCAAAATAATGACCTAATTCATGAATAATTACTCCTTCACTTGTCACATTATCAAGATGTGGATGAACTAAACGAATCGTTTTAGGAGGAATCATTTCCCCTGAGATAATCAAATCATTCTTTTTAATACTGTAGTTATAAAGTTCTATCTTCCCGCCAGTATTAAAAAAGATTTCTAAAAACTGTTGATCAAAATGATAATGGTATCCTCCTTGGAGTTCTTCTTTAATATAGCTATCACCAAATTCATTAGTTTCTAACCAACTATCTTTAAATTCTTTTTCTACATAAACATGTTTTTGGATTTCTATCATTGATGTTTTAGAGGAACACCCTGTGAGAAGTAATAATAAAACACATAATATTTTTTTCATTTCTAACTCCTTTTATTAAACTATAAATAAAAAAGGTATCTCTACCTTTTATAATAATTGATAAATCATAATCATGAATGGCATTGTAATAATACTAAAAATAACCCCCATTACATTCATAATACTTGCATACCCTGGATGTTTATTATAGAGTTGTGCAAATTGTGTAATTGTTGCCGCTGGTGGTGCAGATGCAGCTAAAATTGTAATCAACAAAATTTTGTCAGCATCAACTGTTAAACGAGACATACCTGTAAATTTAAAAATAAGAATCATAATTAATGGAAAGACAACTAATCTAAATAAAGAAATTAAATATGTTCTCTTTTCTACAAAAATACTCCTTAAATCCATTTCTCCAATAAGCATTCCAATAACAATCATCGCTAATGGTCCCATCATACTTCCTACTTTAGAAAAAGTATCAACAAGTAAAGATGGTAATTGTAATTGGAACATAAAAAGACAAATTCCAATAATGATAGCAATAATATTAATATTTAATAGAATCTTTTTTATATCAAATGATGGTTCATTACAAACAAGACTTTTAGCATGTGTCCATAATAAAATAGTTTGTATAACCATATAACCACTTGAATAAATGACCCATTCACTTCCTAAAATGGCTCCTACTAAAGGAATAATTAAATTACCAGAATTTGAATAAATAAGTGTTGCTTTTTCAATAGGTGTAAAACCAAAAATTTTTCCTAATAAATTAGCAAATGGAATAAAAATGATATGTACTAAAATAGCCCCTAAAAAAGATATTCCTAAACCAATCAACTTATCTGATGTAAAATCAATCATAAAAGAATTGATAATGGCACAAGGGCATGCAACATATAAAAGTAAAATAGATAATACTTTACTATTTTCCGCTATTAAAACTCGACCTCTTACAAGCAAAAAGCCAAAAAAGATCATAATAAATAATTGACATATTTGTTGAATTAACAAAATACTTAATTCCATTATATTCACCTCAAGGGATAGTTTATACTAATTATTTTAAATATGTAAAAGCTTTCATTATTTGAAAATAAAAAACCACTTAAGGGAAAATTCTTAAAACATAAAAAAAAGAAGGAACTGG
>ERZ780154.201-NODE-201-length-56445-cov-2.07959_pt1 | contig 56445 bp, 54 predicted proteins | sample MGYA00511568_ERZ780154 | MGnify/ENA primary metagenome ERZ780154 (study PRJEB29588, sample SAMEA2142525) | human gut metagenome | biome: human gut; feature: human-associated habitat; material: faeces | place: Denmark | collected 2008/2010 ...
AAAAGAGAAGTTGTTGAAAAAGATCAATTTGATTTTGGTGATCGTTTATTACTTAACTTTGGTCATACCTATGCGCATGCCATAGAACAATATTATCACTATGAAAAATATTCTCATGGGGAAGCTGTAGGTATTGGAATGTATCAAATTACAAAACTTGCTGAAAGTCTAGATTTGACAAAAACAGGATCTTCCATGCAAATTAAAGAAATCTTACAAAAATACAATCTACCATATGAATGTCAAGTTGAAACAAAAAATCTTATTCAAGCTATTTCTTTAGATAAAAAGAATATTAATAATTCATTATCTGTTGTTTTATTAAAAGAAATAGGAGATAGTTATGTTTATCAAACAAATCAAGAATTTTTATTAAAAAAAGAAAGGGTATAAAATGAGTCAAATTAAGTTAATTCCTACAAAACTAAAAGGAAAAGTATCTGTTCCACCTTCAAAATCATTAGCACATCGTGCGATCATTGCAGCCAGTCTTGCTAAAGGTATTTCAAGAATTGATCATATTGAATATTCTCAAGATATCAAAGCAACAATTGGTGCGATGGAAGCACTTGGAACAATTATTGAACAACATGAAGATTATCTTATTATTAATGGTAATTACACATTTACTAAAAATAATACGATGCCAGGAGTCCAAATTGATTGTGAAGAATCAGGATCAACGCTTCGCTTCATGGTTCCTATTTCTCTTGCTAAAGAAAATAAAGTACGTTTTATAGGAAGAGGACAATTAGGGAAAAGACCATTAGATACCTATTATGAAATCTTTGAAAGACAAAATATTGGTTATTTATATCGTGAAAATGTTTTAGATTTAAATGTTGTGGGTGAATTAAAACCTGATTTATATCGTATTCCAGGTAATATTTCATCACAATTTATTACCGGTTTATTATTTGCTTTACCTTTATTATCATTTGATTCAATCATTGAAATTACGACACCACTTGAAAGTAAAGGATATATTGATTTAACATTACAAGTATTAAAACTTTATGGTATTGAAATTGTGAATCATGAATATAAACAATTTATTGTAAGAGGTAGACAAGAATATAAGGCAAAAGATTATCGTGTGGAATCTGATTTTTCTCAAGCTGCTTTCTATTTAGTAGCGGGTGCTTTAGGAAATGATGTTACATTATTAGATTTAAACTTAGATTCTTTACAAGGTGATAAAGCAACAATTGATTTTTTAAAACAAATGAATTGTGAAATCGTGGAAAATGATGAAGGAATTAAAGTGGTGAGTCATGGTTTAAAAGCAACAACTGTGGATGCGAGTCAATGCCCTGATGTTATTCCAGTTGTTTCTCTTGCATTAGCACTTGCAAGTGGACATAGTGAAGTCATCAATGCCGGACGTTTACGTATTAAAGAATGTGATCGTCTTCAAGCAACAGTTGAAGAATTGAATAAACTAAGAGCACATGCAGTTGAACATGAATCTTCTATGGAATTAGATGGTGTAGAAACTTTAACTGGTGGAAATGTATCAAGTCATGATGATCATCGTATGGCGATGATGCTAGCGATTGCTTCAACAGTGTGTAAGGAACCAGTCATTATTGATAATAAAGAATGTGTTAAAAAATCTTATCCAAGTTTTTGGGAAGATTTCGAGATGTTAGGAGGAAAAATCGATGGGGGCAACTTATAAAAATAATATAGAACTTACAATTTTTGGTGAATCCCATGGAAAAGCTATTGGTATTACCATTGGCAATCTTCCTAGCGGTATTCAAATTGATTTAGATGAAGTTTCGCGTGATATGAAAAGAAGAGCACCAGGACAAAATAAAATGTCGACAGCTAGAAAAGAAGCAGATCAAGTAGAAATTTTATCAGGGTTACAAGATGGCATTACCACAGGAGCACCTCTTACAGGAGTCATCTATAATAGTGATCAACATTCTAAAGATTATTCTTTACTTAAAACAAATATGCGACCAGGACATAGTGATTATCCAGCTTATATTAAATATAAAGGATTTAATGATGTCCGTGGGGGTGGTCATTTTTCTGGAAGAATTACAGCCCCAATCGTTTTTGCGGGAAATATTGCTAAACAGATTTTAAAACAAAAAGGAATTATTGTAGGAGCACATATTTTATCAATTGGAAAAATCAAAGATGAAAAGTTCCCTGTAAATGTAGATGATGAAATGCTTTTAAAATTAAGTGAAAAACAATATCCAACAATTAAAGAGGATGTTTTTGAAAAAATGGAAGAAACGATTTTAAAAGCGAAAGAAAATTTAGATAGTGTTGGTGGAAAAATTGAATGTGTTGCTTTACATGTTCCTGCTGGAGTAGGTGAACCTTTCTTTGATTCTTTAGAAAGTCATTTATCTTCATTGATGTTTTCAATTCCAGCCGTTAAAAGTGTTTCTTTTGGCGATGGAGAAAGTATTGATGAAATGTTAGGGAGTGAAGCCAATGATTGTTATTACTATGATGAAGATGGAAATGTAAAAACCTCTACTAATCATAATGGGGGAATTACTGGAGGGATTACCAATGGTATGCCGGTAAGTTGTACCGTAACATTTAAACCAACACCTTCGATTGCTAAAAAACAAAAAACAATTAATATTGAAACAAAAGAAAATGTAGAATTAGAAATAAAAGGAAGACATGATCCTTGTATTGTACAAAGAGCAGTTGTTGTTGTAGAAGCAATGATGGCTTTAGGAATACTTGATATGATGGGGGAATAAGTATGAAAGATTTAAAACAATGTCGAATTGAAATAGATGCAATTGATCAACAATTAATGGAACTTTTTGAAAAACGTATGGCTCTTTCAAAAAGTGTCGTTGAATATAAAATTGAAAATCATTTAGAAATTTTCCAACCTGAAAGAGAAAGAGAAGTTATTGAAAAGAACTTAAATCGTTTAAATAATGATCAATTAAAAGAATATGCAAGATGTTTTATTCAAGAAATGATGACAGTTTCTAAATCTTATCAATCAGATTTATTACCACTTGAATTAGATGAAAATATTAAAACAGACTTTAAAAAAGATCCTGTTGTAGGTTATCAAGGAATTGCAGGGGCTTTTTCACAAAGTGCTGTTGAAAATTTCTTTGGTGAAGGAACAAAGAATATTGGTTATAGAGACTTCGAAGATGTTTATGTGGCTTTAGAAAATGGTGAAATTGATTATGGTGTTTTACCAATTGAAAATAGTTTAACAGGTTCAATTAATGATAACTATGATTTAATTAGAAAATATGGTTTCTATATTGTAGGAGAAACTGCAGTTAATGTCAGTCAATGTTTAATGGCACTTCCGGGGACAAAGATTGAGGATATCAGACAAGTTTACTCACATCCACAAGGATTAGCACAATCAAGTGAATTTTTATATCAACATCGTTATATTGAACAAAGACCATTTCAAGATACAGCCATGGCTGCTAAATATGTAATGGATTCAAAAGATCCAACTAAAGCAGCGATTGCTTCACCACTTGCATGTAAACTTTATGGTTTAGAAATGTTGAAAGAAAATGTTCAAAACAAGAAAAACAACAGAACACGTTTTATGGTTATTTCTAAAGAATTGATTTGTCCAAAAGAAAGTGATAAAGTTTCTGTTATCTTTACATTACCTCATCAAGTTGGAGCTTTAGATAACATGTTACAAACAATTAAACAAAGTCAAATTAATATGGATCGTATTGAATCAAGACCAATTGAAACACAATATTGGCAATATTATTTCTATATTGATTTTGAAGGAAATATGCATGAAGAAAGAATTCAACGTGCTATTAATAAAATGAAAGCAAATAGTACAACGTTAAAAGTATTGGGAAATTATAAAAGGGCGTAAGAATGAAAAATATTATATTAGTGGGAATCATGGGGTGTGGTAAAACAACCATCTCCAAATTATTATCAGAAAAATTAAAGATGCCAGTTATTGATATGGATAAATATATTGAAAAAAAATATCAATGTACAATACCTGATATGTTTGCCATCTCTGAGGAATATTTTAGGGACAGAGAAAGTGAAGCATGTTTAGATATGGCAAAGCTTGACGGCTATATTATTTCTACAGGTGGGGGAGTCATCAAAAGAAAAGAAAATAGAGACGTTTTAAAACAAGCGGGTACTGTTTTCTATATTGATCGACCTGTAGATAATATTGTAACAGATGTAGAAACAGCTCATCGACCATTATTAAAAGATGGACCAGAAAAACTTTATCAATTATTTGATGAAAGACATCAACTTTATTTAGATAGTTGCCACTATCATGTAAAAAATGATGGAACACTAACGGATATCGTTAATAAAATAGTAGAAGATGTTCAAGAAGACTAGATTTATGAGTTTAGTCTTTTCTTTTTTTCTAAATTCTTTATAAAAACAATTTCACTCCAAAATAAATTGAATTATCGGAGCAATAGTTCTAAAATAAAAGAAAGGAGGACACTGGTATGTTAGAAGATATTAAGAACCATTTAATTGTTTCATGTCAAGCGCTTGAGTATGAACCTCTTCATTCATCATTTATTATGTCTAAAATGGCATTAGCTGCTTATCAAGGAGGTGCAAAAGGAATACGTGCTAATACAATAGAAGATATTCAAGCTATAAAAAAAGAAGTTGATTTACCTATTATTGGTATTATCAAACAAGAATATGAAGGTAGCGTTGTGTTTATTACACCTACGATAAAAGAAGTAGATGTTCTTGTAAAAGAAGGTGTAGATATCATTGCAATGGATGCAACAATTAGGGAAAGGCCACATCATATTTATTTGGATGATTTTTTTAAAGAAGTAAGGAAGAAATATCCTAATCAAAAGTTTATGGCCGATTGTAGTACTATAGAAGAAGCTATTCATGCAGATGAATTGGGATTTGATTTTATAGGAACAACAATGGTAGGATATACAAAAGAAAGCAAAGGGTTAAAAATTGAAGAAAATGATTTTGAAATTATAAGAACTATCATTCAAAAAGTTAAACATCCAGTAATTGCTGAAGGAAATATTGATACTCCTCAAAAAGCTAAAAGGGTATTAGAATTAGGTTGTTATAGTGTTGTTGTGGGATCAATTATTACTAGACCACAGTTGATAACAAAGAGATTTACAGATATTATGGAGGCTTAAAATAAATAAGCCTTTTTTATTTGCTTCAAAAATGAAATAAAACTCCAAAAAATAAAAGTAAGCGTTTACAAACACTCCAAAAAATGCTATTCTATAAATGAAGAAAAAATCCAAATATAAAACATTATTTGGAGTGATAACTCCAAACGATAGGAAGGTGAAAATATGATTCATAATCTTATTCAAAAATTTAAAATTAAAATAACTTTAAAAGAAATAGTAACATGGTTTGGATTTAGTTTTATAGGTGTGTTTGCTGCATACATATCAGTATTTCATAGAGAATTAAATTCTATGATGTTTTTAGAAGTTTTTGTTTATGCAGTTGTCTTTGTCGTTATTATGATAATGACAAAATCATATAGTCATTATATTGATGGTTATTATCAATCACATATTGATAAACATACTATTAAAAGAAAAAAATAGGCTAATTATTGTATAAAGTTGGCCCTAGACTTTGTACGATTTTAGATAAATCTAAATTTTGAAAGGAGAGAGGTATATGGCAAAATTAGATTATAAAAAAATGTCAGAAGACATTCTTGCTAATGTTGGTGGCAGTGAAAACTTAGCAAATGTCAATCATTGTGCTACACGTTTACGTTTGAAATTAAAAGATCCAGAAAAAGCAAATAAAGCGGAATTAAAAAAACTTGATGGCGTATTAGGCGTTGAAGTTGCTGGTGAAGAAACTCAAATTATTGTAGGACAAATTATTGAAGATTTATTTTATGCATTTGAAGAAGTATCAGGTGTTAAAGGTGGGGTTATTGATGAAAATTTAGATCCTAACTTAGGGAAGAAAACACCACTTGCTCTATTCTTGAGTTTCTTACAATTAATGGCAGGTATTATGTCACCTATAATTCCTACATTAATTATAGCAGGGTTCTTTTCATTAATTCTTACTTTAGGAACTCAATTTTTTGGGCTAGATTCTACAACATCTACATATACAATTTTACATAACATTTCTCAAGCTCCATTTTATTTCTTACCTATTATGTGTGCTTACACATCAGCTAAGAAATTTAATGTTGAACCTCCAATGGCTATGTTATTAGCTGGTATTTTATTATATCCTGGATGGGTTGATTTAGTAAATAATGCAAATGGCGCAACATTTACTTCATATTTTGGTATACCAGTATACTTATGTTCTTATGGTTCTTCTACTTTACCAATTGTATTATCAGTATGGATTATGAGTAAAGTTGATGGAGTCTTAAAACGAATTATTCCAACAACAATTCGTTATTTCTTAAAACCGGTATGTTTGATTTTCATCATGTCAATTATTACATTATCAGTAACTGGACCTTTGGGTTACTTAATTACTGATTATATTGCTGCGGGTATTAATTTTGTTCGTGAAACAGTACCTTGGTTAACAGTTCCTGCAATTTATTTATTCTCTGTTACATTAGGTGTGTTCTGCCCAGGATTCCATTTAGCATTGATTCCAATTGCTACTGTAAATTTTGCTACTTATGGTTATGATGATATCATCAATATGTGGTTCTTCTCTGGAACAACAGTTCCTGGATTTACAGCATTATGGTTCTCAATTAAACCAAAGAGTGTCAAAGGTAAAAATATTGGAATTCCTGCTGCTATATCAGCATTATTTGGTGGAATTAGTGAACCAACACTTTATGGTATTTTATACAAAGTACCAGTTCTTTATATCGTTAATGCAATTGCTGGTACTATTTTAGCTATCTATAATGGTATTGTAGGTACAAAAGCCTATGCGTATGGTGCATATTATTTAACTAATTTGCCATTATTCTATTCAGCAAATGATCCTACTAATTTATATAAAGCTTTAATAGGTATTGCTATTGTTGCAGTTGTTACATTTATTGGAGTTATGTTCACTAAATGGGAATATAGTGAAGATGATGATGCTGTCGCAGCTCCTCCAACATTAAAATTGTTCAAAAAAGATTAGAGTAGGGGCTTGAATTTTCAAGCCTTTCCTACTTAAAAAGAAAAGCTAAAAGAATTTATAGATTTAGGCAAGATTTACTTTGTGATAAACGAACGTTATAATTGAAATATATATTAAATATAGGAGGTTATTTTATGACAACAGTTATGAGCTTTGCAAATCAGTTAAAAGCTGTCTATCCTCATCTTACAAAGACTGAAAAAAAATGTGCTAAATATATTCATGAACACTTAGAAACTATTAATAATCAAACACTTTCACAAATATCAAAAGATGCAGGTGTCGGTGAAGCTACAATTATGCGTTTTGTTTATAAATTAGGATATGGAAATCTTGCACAATTTAAAATTGCAATTCTAAAAGAAAATTTAGAAAATCAAAAAAAAGAAGATAATGAAAATTATGTAGATAGTTATGTAAATAAATTAACTCATTTAATGAAAGATTCAATTCTGGCTAATGATAAAAATGAATTAGAAGAAGTTGCTCGACTAATTATGAATTCTTCTCATGTGTATTTTTTTGGTAATGGGACTTCTGGATATGCTGCTGATGTAGGCGCTTATCGCTTTTTTAGAAGTGGTGTATCTTGTGAAGGTGTTACTGATGTTCATATGATGGTAATGAAAGCAGCTCTAATGAGAAAAGATGAGCTTGTTATAGCTGTTTCTTTAAGTGGTGATAATACTGACATTGTTCAAGCTGTAAAATTGGCTAAAAAAATTAATTGCAAAATTGTTACCATTTCCGGAAGCAAATTAAGTGTATTAGCACAATACGGAGATATTAATCTTGTACATGCTCCAGTCTCTTTTAATGATGAAAGTTATTATGGAGGAATTACAGGTATTATTATTCAAGAATTTATTTTAGAGACTATCTTTGGAATTTACGCACGATTAAATCCTGATAGAATTGATGAAGTACAACAAATGACGGCTATTTCAACTAATCTACATCATTTTGGGTTACATACTAAAGATGATGAATAGAGGTGTTTTAAATATATGATTGAAAAAAGAATTTTTGTTTCCTGTGATGATCACGATATTCCAATGGTTATTACTTATCCAAGTGAAGAGGGACAATTTCCATGTATGTTATTATTACATGGATATATGTCTTATAAAGAAGGCGATGGCTATTTATTTACAAAAACAGCTCAAGAATTAGCGAAAGCTAATATTGCTTCTGCAAGAATTGATTTTTGTAGTATGGGCGAAAATCGTTATTCAAGAGTTCATTATGGAACAGAAATATGTGTGAAAGAAACAAAATGTGCATTTGAATTTTTACAAAAAGATTCACATTTTTTTCCAAAACGTATAGGAATTTTAGGACATAGCATGGGTGGAAGAATAACCTTTTTAAGTTCTAATTTACCTTCAAAATGCTTGGTGACGCTTAATGGTGCTGTTAATGTATCTGAACCTAGTGGTATGAAAATGAGTGGAGATGTCTTAAAAGATATGGATGAAAAAGGATATTCTATTATTCATACAAGTGATGGCCGCTCAGAATTATTATTTCCTAAATTTGTAGAAGATTGTCAAATTTACTCTCAAGAAATTTATAAATATAAAAATCCTATTTTAGTTTGTGTAGGTGCTGATGATCCTACATTAGATCCCAATGTAAGTTATAATTTTGTTAAAAATTGTCATATGGATAATGTAGACATGATTGTTATTGATAAAGCTAACCATACATTTAATGCTAAAACAGGTGATTATACTAAAGTTTATGAATTATTAGAAAAGCTTATTCCTTGGTTAAAAGAAAATATATAAAAAAGGAGGATTTAGATAATGCGAGAATATGATCAAAGTTTAGTAAAAAAAATTCAACAAAAAACGTATATAAAAAATATTGATGGCGAAGATATTATAATGAAGCCAGTTCCAGATGATGACCGTGAATGTGTTGTTGATCCAAGAGTTGTAGAAACAACAAAGATAAAAATGACAGTTAAATCTTTAGATAGAAATGCAAAGTTTTCTTTATATGGAAATCGAGTACGCCCAGATAAAGTAAGTTATGATATTACTACAACAAATATCCATGAAGATGAAGATTTGGTTTCAATTAAGGGTACGCATTATATTGATGTTTATACTTTTACACCAGAAAATTATATAGAAGGGAAACCTGTTCTTATTTATTTACATGGTGGTGGATATATGACAGGTGATGTTGCTGAATTTAGAATGGCTATGCGTTTTGTATGTGAACAATCAGGTTGTAAAGTTATTTTTCCTGAATATCGTTTAGCACCAGAAAATCCTTTTCCAGCTGGGATAGAAGATTGTCATGCTATTGTAGAATGGGTTTATGAAAATGCAGAAAAATTAGGTGTTGATAAAAATAAAATTATGGTAGGAGGAGATAGTGCAGGAGGAGGATTGACAAATTCTTGCCTTGTGTTAGATAAAGAGCTTCATCATATTCATTACGCATATGAATTTTATTCTGGATTTGTAACAACTTTTGCTGAATATGAAAAGAAATATTCAGATGATTTATTCCCAGTCATTCCCGAACATGAAGTATATGCTAGAAATAGAATTAATAGAATACGTTTTAGTGGTAATTCTGGTGATTTTTACATTCAAGGAAAAGTTTCAAAAACTGATCCTATTGTGTCTATCATGTCCTGTGAAGATTTATCTTGGCTTCCTGATATGACGGTTGTTTGTGGAGAATATGATTTTTTAAGGTTATGTAATGATGATTTTGTAAAACGAGTACGAAGTGAAGGAGTAAATGTAAAATCTGTAAGATATCTTGGATGTGATCATGGATTTATGGAAAAAGTTGGAGTATTACCTCAAGCTGAAGAATCATTAATTGAAATGGCCCAAACTCTTAAAAATTTATAAAAATGACATTTTTAATATGAAGGACTGTAGAAAATAATAATATTATTTTTACAGTCTTTTTTAATATTTGTGAAAGTTTTTTGATTTATAAAAGAGAATATGAATAATATCGTATTCTCTTTATAGGATGTTATATAATATTTTAATTTATTTATTAATAATTTCTCCACGAGTAACATGCTTTTTATCTATAAATTGTATACGTTCATCTTTGTTTAAAGGTTCTGTAATAATAAGCATTGTAGATAAATCATATCCTTCATCTCTGATCCATTCAGTACTGACTTTGATAAGTTTTTGACCAGCTTTTACCGTTTCTCCTTGTTTAGCGTAAAGTTTAAATCCTTTTCCATTTAGATTAACAGTATTAATTCCGACATGAACAAGCACGCCTAATCCATCTGGTCTACGAATACCGAAAGCATGTCCTGTTGGATACATTACTTCTAAAACTCCGTTACAAGGAGCTACGATTGTTTCATCTTGCAAACTAAAAGCAATAGTTTGACCCAATAGCTCTTTAGAAAATACTGGATCATTTATTTCTTCAGTAGGGATGATATCAGCATTAGCTAAAGCAATAATATCTGTGTCGTTATATTGTATTTCTTTCTTTTTAAAACTTGAAAATAGTCCCATTTGAATCTCCTCCTTTATAAATGAAATATCACACCAAAAAACAATAATAAATTGGTGCGTTATGTCATATATATCATAACATAAATAAAAACAATATAAAACAAAAGATTATTTAATTATACTATAAGTAAAAAATTAGTTTTTTCTAAATTTCTTAGCTATAAATTTAGGAAGTCTTAAACTTGTTTTAAGTTTGTCTCAAGTTTTTATAATAACTAGGTAAAATAATTTGATTATTGTATAATAGAAACACAAAAAGAGGAGTAAAAACTCCAACTTTTATTCATGTATAGAAGATTTAACATAAGTTTTAAATAAAGTATAGAAAATAGATGTTAAAGGAATAAATAAAAACATTCCCATGATACCCATTAAATTTCCACCTATGATTACAGCTACAAAGACCCAAATAGAAGGAAGACCTACAGAATTTCCTACAACATGAGGATAAATAAAGTTACCTTCAATTTGTTGTAGAACTAAAAATAAAACAATAAATTCAATAGCTTGGATTGGATTTACAATACCAATCATAATAATTCCTATAAAACATCCAATAAATGCTCCAAAAACAGGAATCAATGCAGTTATCGCAATAACTACTCCCATCAACATAGCGTAAGGCATTTTTAAAATACCCATTGTAACAATAAACATACTTCCAAGAATACAAGCTTCTAAACATTGACATGTAATAAAACTTGTAAAAGTATCACCTGATAACTGAATGATTTTACAAACTTTTTCAGTTTTATCTTTTCCAATAAAAGCAATTGTTGTCTTTTTAAGTTGTCTAGATAATGTTTCTTTAGAAAAAAGAAGATAAATTGAAAAGACAAGACCAATAAAGAAAGTATATAAACTACTTAATGTATTTGATAAAATAGAAAATCCAGAATGAAATAAACTTTGCCAATTATTTATAATTGTTTTATATAAAGCAGATAAGTCAAGATCTAAAGAAATAATAGAATCGATGATATTTTTAAAACTTCCATTCATTATATTTCTATTTTCTTTTAAGAAAATAAGTAGTTGATCATAAGCATTAGGTGCCAATTTAACAATTTCTTTAAGAGAATGGATTAGTTCGGGTCCAATGATAAAACAAATAAGTAATAAAAAACTAACAAATAAAATAAGAGTTAAAATAAATGAAATCATTCTTTTATTTCTTACATTTTTTAATAAACTTTTTTCTAATTGATTTGTAATAATATTTAAAATAAAAGCAATACAAAAACCAACTATAAAAGGAATAATTAATTGCCAAAGATATTGAATAAAACTAAAAACAGACGATAAATTTAAAATAATAGCTAAGATAATACCTGCATAACTTATTAAATAAAAGTATTTTTTTAATTCATTGTCATTTGAAAACATAAAATCACCTCTTAAAAAGTATATATTTTTTATATGAACAGAAAATGAAAATTTGCATAAGTTTGAGATTGTCCTTATAATAAAAAAGTGGGTGACTATATAAATTTAAAAGGGAGGATTTTTATATGAAAAAAATCATTATAACAATAGGAAAGAATAGTCAGACAATTTTTTTATTGATTGTTTTAGTAATTGGTCTTGTGATTTTATTAAATACGATTGCTTTTTTTTATAAAAAACATAAAAATCCTCGCTTTTCTCAAAAAGAATTTTTAAATAATATTTTTTATGAAGATCAAAGTCAAGTATATGTCTTAGTTAGAAAGAAAGATTACAAAGTATTATTTTTATCTTCTCACTTTGAAGAAGTATTTCATATTTTACCAAAACGTATACAAGTTGATATAGAAGTTTTAAAAGAAATTGTAGAAGATGATACTTATCGACAATTTTTAAAAGAATATAAGCAATGGAATCAACAAGAACCTTTTAAATATTCTTTTAAAATGAAAGATGAAAATAAATGGTTCATTTTAACAATTACTGCAATAGAACATGGAAAATATCATCTATTTGCTTTTTATGACCATAGTGAAGATGTTTTAAAAGAATTAGATTATTTACAACAAATAGAAACAACTAAAAATGAAAGTGAATATAAAGCTTCATTTTTATCAAGAATGTCACATGAAATTAGAACGCCTATGAATGGAATTATTGGGATGCTGACATTAGCCAGACAATCAAAACAAGATGCTAAACAAGAAAACTATTATTTGCAACAAGCAGAAGATATTTCTAAGTATTTACTTTCACTCATCAATGAAGTCTTGGATATGTCAAGAATGGAAGCAGGAAAATTAGAATTAGAGAGTAAACCATTTAATATTTATCATTTAAAAGCACAATTAAATAATATTTTTAAAGAAACAATTGAAAAGAAAAATGTTTTATTTAAAATCGATTATTTTGATTTTGATGTAAAATATTTTATGGGGGATGAATTACGTATTATGCAAATACTTGTTAATCTATTATCCAATGCTAGTAAGTTTACTGATAATGGTGAAATTACAGTAACATTTAGACAAATGTATAAAGAAGATAAGGTTGCAAATATTATGATGCGTGTTCATGATACAGGTAAAGGAATGTCAAGAGAGTTTTTAAGTCATATATTCAGACCGTTTGAACAAGAAGGAGTTGAAATTTCTAAAAAGTATGGTGGTAGTGGACTTGGAATGGCTATTACAGATCAGCTTGTTAAATTGATGGGTGGAGAAATAGTTGTTGATAGTCTTGAAGGTAAAGGAACCGATTTTACAGTCTTTTTAAATTTACCAGTTGCTCCAAGTCAAGAATATGAAGATGAAAAAGAAGTTGTTGTTGAACAATTTAGTTTTGAGAAAAAGCGTATATTGCTTGCTGAAGATAATGAAATTAATGCAGAGATTTGTATGAGTGTATTAAATTCTAAAGGAGCGTTTGTCGAACGTGTAGAAAATGGACAAGAAGCAGTTGATACATTTAAGAAGCATGCTAAAAATTATTATGATTTGATTTTAATGGATATACAAATGCCGCAAATGGATGGCTATGAAGCAACGCAAATTATAAGAACGATGGAATTGGGTAAAGCAATTCCTATCTTTGCTTTATCTGCTGATGCATATGTAGAAAATAAACGCTATTCTAAAGAGATGGGAATGGATGGACATTTTTCAAAGCCTATTGATTTTGATGTAATGGAAAAAGAATTAAGTGAATATTTTTCAAGGAGGGATGCATAATGAAAAAGACATTTAAATTGTCAGTACCGTATTTAGGAAAAGCTGTGGTTGTGACGGTTGTTTCTTTTTCATGTGCGATTTCTGCTTATCAACTTTACCAAAACAGTTCAATCTTCTCACCACAATCACAAGCTTTAGATTTGAAAAATAATCAAGTTGTTTTTTCAAATCAAAATCAACAAACAAACACAAATCAAAATCAAGATGAAAGTCAATATCTTAATGAAAATCAACAAGCATTAGATAAAATTTCACAAACAAATCTTAATAATTCTCCTTATTTATTTAAAAATCAAGGAAGAGTGGATCCAACAAAAATTTATGGACAAACAGGTATGGGGACAAATGGTGGCAATACGATAGGTGTTAATCCAAATGGAACAACAAATAATGGAAATGTAACTGTTGTCATTCCCGGAACAGGAATGCCTATTGCTACAGGAGATGCAAGTTCAGGCATCGCTAATGATGAAGTAAATAAAAATACAAATCATGAAACAACACCGATTGTTGATCCAGATCCAGAACCAACGCTACCAGATTTATCGAATAATGAGATTTATAAAGATGCCATTTCTTTGCCAAATACAGGAATTGAACAAAAAGAAAATACAAAATACAATATCCATTTTATGGCTGCAGAAGATTTATATCTTGACAATCTTACAATGCTCTATGATGGTTGTGTGATCACACCATGGAAATTACTTTGTAATATGGTTGTGATGATTTCAGAAAAGAAAGAAGGGGATAGCTATCCAACACTTTATAGAATAGAAAATTATAATGATAATTTTAAAATAGGTTCTTATCCTCAATATGCAACAGAAAACTTTAAAGTATCATTTTATTTTAGACTAAATGAATCAAGTCCATGGCAAGAATATATTTATGAATTTAAAGTTGATTATCAGGCACGTATTTCTTTACAAGACTATAATCAACAAGAAATAAAATATTTTTATTTAAAGAAAGATGAAACAGAAGATTTACGAAAATATTACAATTTAATAATTCCAACATATCAAGATTCTACACAAATGTTTATTGGCTGGAAAGAGGAAGATGGTAGTGTTATTGAAGATCAATCTGACTACACAATCACTCAAAAAGGAAGAATTACACTTGTTCCTCAAGAAATGGTAGATTTACCAGAGAAATATATTGTTCAATTACAAGATAAAACGATTTTTTCACCAATATTTGCGACAATTTATGAATATGCTTTTACCAATTATGTTGGAGATTTAAATGCTGATATTCATGTACCAGATGGTATAAAAAAAGTAGAATTAAATGATATTTTTGGAAAAGAATTTAATGGTGATTTTTATATTTCAGAGATCGTTGATGATATTTCTTTTGGTTATGGCTGGACAGGACCTGATTTATATGGAAAGTATATCGTTGATGAAAATAATCCTAATTTTAGTTCAAATGAAGATGGATTATTAATGGATAAATCTCAAACAGTGATTCTTCAAACACCAATAGCTGATGCTATTTATATTCCTGAAGGAGTTACATCAATTAGTAGTTCTATTTCGTGGTATGTTCATGATATTTATTTTGAAGGTAAGTGTTTGATAGATAGCCATTCTTTTTCTAATATTCCTACAGATTCAACAGTTCACGTACCTGATCAATATTATTTAGACTATTTTAAAAAGAGTTATGGAAGTTTTGTAACAAGTATAGTTAATGAAAATAATGAATCTTATGATTATACAGTAAGTAATAATTTGGTTTTTAGTGATGATGAAAAGATACTAGTAAGTACTTTAGATAGTGCAAGTGGGACAATTGTTATTCCTGAAACAGTAGAAAAAATAGCTGATCAAGCTTTTAGTGGAAATAGTGATATTACACAGATTATTTTAACAGGAGGAAATATTGAATTAGGTCATCAAATTTTTAAAGACAGTGGTGTTGAAGATGTGATGATTTTAACTCAAGATATGCCAAGTGTTTATAAAGATACTTTTAGTGATAGTGATAATCTTAAAGGAATTAGTATTGCTAGAAATTATTATCATTTGTATGAATCTAAATGGAGTGATTTATTAGAACCAACAGAGTTTGCTTTATTGAATGAAACCGATTCATCATTAAATGTAAAAGATGGTTTTGAATATTTAGAAATGTATTATCGAGATCGTGCACATGCAACCATTTTATTAAATGCGCCAAGTGATTTAGTTTATTTTGATGAAGATAGTATTCCAGAAGTAATAATTACTGAAATTGGTAAAAATGCTTTTTCAAATTGTAAACGATTGAAATCTGTAAAATTATCTAAACAAGTGGTACAAATTGATAGCTATGCTTTTTATGGTTGTGATGACTTAGAAGGCATTTTCTCAGCTAATACAGATACGATTACAATTCAAGAAAATGCTTTGGAAATAACGGATGGATCCTTTCCTAATCTTCGTTATATTGCCTTAAATGCTAAAAATGCAAATTTTGAAAATTATTATTTACCATCAACGAATCAAAAAATGTTTGTTCCTTATGATGGCGATGGATATTATGGTGGTAATACATATAGTAGTAGTTATTTTATAGATGAATCTTATGGTGGAGCTATCTTATATGGTTATGCTAGAGGATCAGATCAAGATGGAAATACAATTACAGTGGATAATGAATTTTATTTAATTAGTGCAACAACAGATATTAGTGGAGCTGTTGCTACGAAAGAAGGTACCTTTGAGATTTGTATGAATGCTTTCGAGAGTGTTCCTATTACATCGATTCAATTAAATATGACAGATGATATGTATTGGATTGATGATTATGCTTTTTATGAAACGAAATTAGAAGGTGAACTTACTTTGCCAGATGGCTTAGGTCCAATAGGAATGGCTGCATTTAGTGGTACGAGTCTTACAAAAGTGACATTTCCAAAAGTTTATGGGAATAATGCAGAGTATCCAGCACGGCTTTGGACAAATAATTTTGGAAGTACTCTAAAGGAAGTTGTTTTCCAAAATGCTACACCTATCTTACTTTATTATTATGGTGATGGAAATGGCTTTGAATTTGGTCAAGATTTAGCAGATGATTTTCATGTTACACTTTCAGGTGATGCGACAGGTTTAGAACAAACATACATAGATAATTGGAAATATAGTTTTGCAGGATATGAAATATCAGATGCTCAAATTCATGAAAATGAAATTAAAGAAGCAGAAAAGAAGGTTGCAGCATTATTAAATTATGTGGTACCTGAAATAAACGAAAATCAAAATTTAGATAATCAAATAGGAGAGCCTGATACTCAAACAAAAGATGATCAACAAGAAATACAGACAGAGAATAATCAAGAACAAGATGATTCAAATAACAATCAACAAGAAGCTTTAGAAAACGAGGGAGAAGAAAATGATAATTGAGCAATCACAACATATTATTGATGAAATATCAAAAGTATTCATTGGTAAGGATGAAATAATTAAAAAAGTATTAATGACAATTTATGCTGGAGGACATATTTTATTAAATGATACTCCTGGTACGGGGAAAACAACATTGGCGTTAGCTTTTTCTAAAGCTTTAGGTTTGGATTATAAAAGAATTCAGTTTACAACAGATACCTTACCTTCTGATATTGTTGGTTTTACAATGTTAAATAATGAAACTCAAAAATTTGAATTTAGACCAGGGGCTGTTTTTAGTAATTTACTTTTAGCAGATGAAATTAACCGTACATCACCAAAAACACAAGCTGCTTTATTAGAAGCTATGGAAGAACATAATGTGACAGTTGATGGTGTTACTTATGATTTACCTCATCCATTTATTTCAATAGCGACACAAAACCCAATTGGCTCTGCAGGGACACAACCTTTACCAGAATCTCAATTAGACCGTTTTATGGTATGTTTATCGATTGGATATCCTGATTTAGATAAACAAATTGAGATTATTAAATCGCGTCGATATGATAATCCAATTGATAAAATTAAAGTAGTTGCTTCAAAAGAAAATGTTATAGAAGTACAAAACTATTTATCATCTGTACGTATTAGTGATGATGTTTTAAAATATATTGTCTTATTATGTGAAAAAACAAGAGAAATGCCCCTTATTGAATTAGGAGTTTCTCCTCGTGGGGTTTTAGCACTTGTACAAATGGCTAAAGCACATGCCGTATTAGAAGATCGTATCTATGTTATTCCAGAAGATGTACAAGATGTTTTTTTAGATGTTTGTGCACATCGTTTGATTTTACGTCCACAAGCAAGGGTAGAAGGATTAGATGCCAGAGATATTTTAAAAGAAATTTTAGTGGAAGTGAAACCACCATTGGCTGATTAGATTATGAAAAATAAATATTTTGTTTATGCAGTTATCAATATTCTCATTTTTATTGCATATATTTATTCGACTTATTTCTACTTTTTAGTTATTTGGGCAATAAGTATTTTATTTCCTCTTATGCTTTTCATTTTGTTGAAATTAGAAGCACGTTATATTCAATTTGATCTTCATGGACAAAAACAAGGAGAAGTAGGAAAACGTTTATCTTTTGTATCTGAAATAACAAGTCAATATAGATTACTTGTTTCTGGAAGAATAGAGTATGATTTTGTTTATGAAAATAATACGTTACAAAGTCAAATTAGAAAAAGAATATTTATTCCTTTAGGAATGAAATATTCGAAGAAAGAACATCAATATACAGCAACATATTGTGGAGAAGTAACATTTTCTTATGAAAATATTTATTTATATGATGTATTTGGTTTTTGTCATGTCTCTTTTCCACAAGATAAAAAACATCATGTTGTGATTTATCCTCATAAGATTCCTATGGAACTGCTTTATAATGAACTTTCAAAACCTTATGAAAATGGTCTTTTACAATATCAATATAAAAAAGGTCCTGATATGTCTGAAATCTTTGATTTAAAACAATATTATCAAGGAGATGATATTCGTCATGTTCATTGGAAATTAACAGCTAAAACTAGACAGATGCTTCTTAAAGAAGGAACACACAATAGTAGTTTTGAAACAGTTTTATTAGTTGATATTGGTTTAAATGATCAAAATGAAGAAGTTGATAAAAAGGTTTTATCAGAAGCATTATCTTTTGCAATGAGTATGTCAGAAGAATTATTACTTAAAAATATAGGTCATTATGTAGCACTTTATGATCATGGAAGTTTTTATTGGTTAGAAATGAATAATGTTCAAGATTACTATACGACATTAGAACAATGGTTTTATAAAGGTGTTTCTTTACAAAACGGAGATGCATTACATCTTTTTATGAGTGAACAGTTAGATTTGATTTTTACAAAAATGATTTATGTTACAGCAGGAAATTTCAATGAAGAAATTTCAAAATTAAATGATTTTTTAAGTGTTAGTGCAATCACTGTAAAAGATCATCTTGAAAAAGTACAAACAACAAAACATCATCAAAATCAATTATATGAATTACCTGTTGATTTAATTGATGAAAATACATATCGTTTTGAAATATAAGGAGGTCAAAAATGGAAAAAAATAAAATTATTTCTTTAAGTACGACCCTCCTTTATTCATTTGTATTAGTGATTAGTTTTTTGTGCTTTTATCATAGTATCGTAGAAAGTTCATGGTTGTTAGAAATTATTGTCAGTTTATTTGTTTTAATAGGAGTAAATCTTTTATCTTATAAAACAAAAATAAAAGAGATTATTTTTCCTATAGTGATGACTTTTATTATTGGGATTATTTATTCATTTCAAAGTTTTTATTATGGCTTTTTGGGAATTATAAATTATTGTATTCAATGGTATAATGTTCAATTTGATGATGCTAGAAATCTGATGATGACTAAAGCTATTACAACAAGTCATATACAAGCTTTTAGTTTGGTTGTTATTCTATTTATTACTTATTTTATTTATCGTTCGATAAAAAAAGAAAAAATGATGGGTATTATTCTTATCTTTTCCATTGTTTTTGCCTTTACTTTATGGATTGATCGTTTTTCTTTTATTGGGGGATCACTTTGTATAATCACTCTTTTGATGATTTGGATGTATTACCAAAATAAAGTGATCAATTCAAAAACAGTTCAATGGCTTGTGATTATTTCAATTATTTTTGTGGCTGTAGCGTTACCTGTTTATCAAGATAATTTATCTTTACAACAAATAAAAAAAGAAGTCTTACAACAAGTAGAAGATCTTCGATATGGTAAAGATAATCTTCCACAAGGTAATTTAAAGCAAGCATCTATAATTCATGAAAATGAAGAAGAATGTCTACAATTAGCTGTTTCACAAAGAAAGAATTTGTATTTAAAGGGGTTTGTAGGGAGTACTTTACAAAATAATCAATGGCAAGATTTAAAAAGAGCAAGTTATAATGGAAAACATGAAGGAATGTTGAAATGGTTAGAAAACAAGAATTTTTCTTCATCTTATCAATATAGTCTTTATGAAAAATTATCTCAATTAGATGATACATCTCAAAAAGTAGAAATTAATAATACAGGAGCTAATAAAAAATATCTCTATACACCTTATTCTGTTTCTAAAAAAGATGTTTCATCATCATTGATTCAAAAAGATCTTAATTTAAAGTCAAATGCTCTCTTTGGAACAAAGAATTATAGTTATACAGAAACATCTTCTGTCTCACCAAGTGAATTGATGACAGGAAGTAACTGGCTTAACCAACCAAATAAATCTCAAAAGAAATATTTAGATACAGAAGCTGTTTATCGACAATTTGTTTATGAAAATTATCAGACAGTTGATCATGGATTAGAAAAAACGATTGCTCATTTATTTGATCAAGATGAATTTGAAAATACAGGTATTTATTCAATTTCACAATATATTAGAGATACACTTACTAAATATATGAAATATGATGAAAAAACAAATACTCAAAGTGAAAATGTTCTTGAAGATTTTTTAAATCAAAAGATTTCAGGAAATGATGTTTTATTTGCTTCAGCAGCAGTAGAAGCTTTTCGCCATTATAATATTCCAGCAAGATATGTTGAAGGATATTTATTAAAAAGTGACTCTATTGATGAAGAAGGGAATGCTACTCTTACATCAAAAGATGGTCATGCTTGGGTAGAAGTTTATTTTGATGGTATGGGATGGTTACCAATAGATGTAACACCGGGATATTATTATGATGTTTATACACTGATGAACATGGTTGCTACTCCACAAGGAGATAATAGTCAAGTAAATATTGAAAAGGGACATAAGGATTCTCAAGGTGTTAATGATGGTCAAAATGGTGGAATGATTTATAACATTGTTAGTGGTATTGAAAGTATGGAATCACTTGTAATGGGTGTTTTTACAATTGGATGTGTTATTTTATTTATTGTTTGGATCTACTTAGAAATTAGAAGATTATTCTTAAATATTGGAACTAAACATGCTTATCATCGAGCTTCGGTTACTCGAAAAGTGAAGTATTTATATGGATTGATGGAGATGTACTTAAAATCTTATGGAATTGATTATCGTTTAGGTTTAGATTCTTTAAAAGTGGATGATACTTTAGAAAAGATGGGAATCATTTATGAAGGAGAATTTTTAAGAGTTTGTGAGTTATTTGAAAAGAGTTTTTATGGTGAAATAGAGTTAGAAGAATTTGAACTTAATATTATTACTCACTTTATTAGTTTATTATATCAAAATCAAAAGGGATTAAAGTGGTATAATAAATTAAGTAGAAGATATGCGATTTTATCTGGGAAAAATATTTATTTAAAATTAATAAGGTGTAATGAGGGTGATTAGGATGGATAAAAATGGGAAAATACTGATTGTTGATGATTCAAAATTTAATCGTGAAATATTATCAGAAATATTAAATCAATATACAGTTATAGAAGCAAAAAACGGTTATGAAGCTTTAGAGTATATGAAAGCTGATAAAAATATTGCGCTTGTTTTATTAGATCTTGTTATGCCTGAAATGGATGGTTTTGAGGTTTTAAAATATATGAATCAAAATCATTTAATTGATGAAATAGCAGTGATGATTATTTCTATCAATAAAGATGATCAAAGTATTGAAAAAGCCTATGAATTAGGGATATCAGGTTATATTACAAGACCGTTTTCATCTGCTGTTGTCTTAAAAAAAGTTAATAATATTATTTCTCATTATAAAAGACAAAAAAAACTTACAACCATCATTAATAAACAAATCTATGAAAAATATAAAAATAACGATATGATGATTATGATCTTAAGTCATATCGTTGAATCACGTAATGGAGAAAGTGGTTTACATGTATTACACATTAAAAAACTTACAAAATTGTTATTAAATATTTTAGTTAAGAAAACAAATCAATATTCCTTAACTTTAGATGATATGATTTCAATTGAAGTGGCTTCTTCTTTACATGATATAGGAAAGATTGCTATTCCAGAAGAAATCTTAAATAAACCATCATCCCTTACTAAAGAAGAGATGGAAGTCATGAAATCACATGTTATCATCGGTGCAAAGATGTTAAATAGTTTACCATTTTATAATGATGAACCAATTGTAAAATATGGTTATCAAATATGTCGATGGCATCATGAAAGATATGATGGAAATGGTTATCCAGATGGTTTAAAAGGAGAAGAAATTCCTATTGCGGCACAAGTTGTTTCAATTGTTGATGCTTATGATGCTTTAACAAGTAAACGTGTTTATAAAGAGGCTTATAGTCATGAAGAAGCTTTAAAAATGATTCAAAAAGGCAAATGTGGTGTTTTTAATCCTTTACTTATAGAATGTTTAATGGATATTGAATCATACATTCAAAATGATTTAAAAATTAATGAATTTTATGAAGATAATGAATATTTTGAAGAACGTACACAAGAACATTTAAAAGATGAAGGTCTTAATTTATCTAATTTACTTTATCAAAATTTATATTTTGAAAAATCAAAATATAAATTTTACAGTGAATTATCTAATAATATTCAATTTGAATATTCAGTTGTACCACCATTACTTACATTATCTAAAAAAGATGCATTATTATTAAATATAGAACCTAAAATTATAGATCCATTAAGTAATGAAAAAGTTACAAAACTATTTATTAATAATGATTTTAATGTATTCATACAACAAGCTATTGATTTAGAAAAAGAAAAAGATAAGTTTTCGATGAATACAAAACTTAAAATCAATAATACAATTAAAGATGTTAAAATAACTGTACAAGTTATTTATGATGGTGAAGAAGCTTTAGGGGTATTAGGAGATATAGAAATATTATAGGAGAGTTGTTTATGGAGTTAGAAGAATTTTACAAACAAGTTGGTGGGAACTTTGAAGATGTTAAAAGAAGATTACTTAATGAAGAATTTATTAGAAAATTTGTATTGAAATTTAAAGATGATGAAACATTTGATAATCTTATTGATGCTTTTAATAAAGCTGATTATAAAGAAGCCTTCCGTTTTATTCATACCTTGAAAGGAACAAGTGTTAATTTGGGATTTGATGATTTATATCAAGCAAGTTGTAATTTAACAGAATGTTTAAGAGAAAAAGAAAACTTAAATGATGAAGAACTTGAAGAAGCAGGTAAACTTCTACAAATAGTTAAAGATAACTATCAAAAAATAATAGAATTGATTGTTCAATTATAAAAATATGTGAAAAAAAGGTCGAATTTAAAGGGAATTTGTTGCAAATTCCCTTTACAAATATTATTATATATTTGTAAAGAAAAGAAAAAGGCAAAGCTGTTGAAAAACAGTGACGCAAAGCCCTAGGGTCTAAAGTACGTAAGTGCTATGATCGCCGGTTGCCCTAACCTATCAAGATATGTTTTCGTGTATCTATAAGTTATAGCAACCACCAAGATAATAGGTGGTTTTTAACTTTCTAGGATTTCTTTAAATATCAAGACGAGGGAGAAAGAAAAAAGAAATGATGAAAGATTTATTAAAAAAATTACAAAAAAAATCTAACAAAAAAGGTTTCACATTAGTTGAAATCATCGTAGTATTAGTAATCTTAGCTATCTTAGCTGCAATTGCTGTACCATCAGTATTAGGATATGTAAACGAAGCTAAAAATGAAAAATACATCCAAGAAGCTCATTCTATTTACACAGTAATTCAAACTGAAGAAGCTAAAGCTAATGCATTAAAAGAACCTGCTGATTATACTGCAATTGCTGATAAAGCTCAAGAAATGACTACATTAACAAGTATTTCTATTACTGCACCTCATGAAAAGAATGATGCAACTGGTACAGCAGAACAAAAATATTATGATATTCATTGGACAAGTGATAAAGCAGTTCATGCTCAATTAACATCAAATAAAGATGTTAAAATTCTAAAAGACTAAATAATTTTAATAAGGTAAATACTTATATTATTAGTGGAGCGAAATTTCGCCCCACTTTTTTGTTAGAATGATAGTATGATATAAGCAATTATTACAATATGATTTCAAATTCAAAACTATGTTTCTATATAGATAAACTATACGGATTCATCATTTATTAACAAAAATTTTATTTGTAGAAAATTGTTGAGTTATTAGTATTTTTTAGATAATGTGTTATAATATAACCAAAAAAGGGGAAATAGCGTATGAATAGTAAAATGAAGGATAAAAAAGGTTTTACACTGGTAGAAATAATTGTTGTATTAGTTATTCTTGCAATACTTGCTGCAATTGCTGTTCCTTCTGTTTTAGGATATGTCGAAGAAGCTAAAAAAGAAAAATATATTGCAGAAGCTAAAGCTATTTACACTGTTATTCAGGTAGAAGAAGCTAGATTAGAAAATGAAATAGATTACACAGATAAAGGTGATTCATACCATAATATGGAAGATATGTATAAAAAACTTTGTAATAACACTGCAAATAATCCAGATGGTGAAAATATTATTTCTAATAAAGTAGGTATTAAAAGTATGGACTGGATATATTCTAATGAATCTAAAGATGGTTATGTTTATCTTTTACATTGGACAAGTGATGATGGTAAAAAAATACAAGCAGAACTTTATAAGAATAAACAAGTTAAGATTACATCAATTGAATAATTTAAATTATTATAATTTTATTCTAAGAAGTTTATGACCATTCCTTATAAGAATGGTTTTTTTATGTAATAATTGAGAGAAAATTGTCGGATTATTAGAAATTTTATATATATATGTTATAATATAACCAAAAAAGGGGAATGGGCATATGAAGGAAAGATTGAAGAATAACAAGGGTTTTACGTTGGTAGAAATTATTGTTGTGTTAGTGATTTTAGCTATTTTAGCTGCTATTGCTGTACCTGCTGTTCTTGGATATGTAGATGAATCTAAAAAGACACGCTATATTGAAGAAGCTCATTCTATTTATACAGTTATTCAAACAGAGGAAGCAAGGTATAAAGCTTTAGGCAATGAATTAAATGATGATACTTATAAGAATACTGAGTATAAAAAAGAATTAACAGAAACAATAACACAAAAAACGGATATTCAAAATGTGACGTTTGGTACTTGTAGTCATATTGGAAAAGATAATGCAGAGTACTATGTTAATTTTAAAAGTGATGATGGAAAGAATGTTTATTCTGTAATTAAAAGAAATAAAGATATAACAGTAAGTGTTAATTAGGGTGAGGAAGATGAAGAATAAGAAAGGTTTTACGTTGGTAGAGATTATTGTTGTATTAGTAATCTTAGCTATTTTAGCTGCGATTGCTGTACCTTCTGTAATTGGTTATGTAAATGAAGCTAAAGAGTCTCGCTATATTCAAGAGGCACATTCTATTTATACAGTTGTTGAAACGGAAGTGGCTAAGTATAGGGCAACAGATAATCCTAGTGAAGATGCTATAGATAATTATATTAAAGATATATTGAGTGGTAATACAATTGCTACTGCAGATAATAATCAATTAAAAGGTATTATTGCGAAAAAGACAGAGTTAGATGATGTTGATGTAGAAAGAAATGGCAATACTTATAAAATGTATTGGATCAGTGATGATAATCATCATATTGAAGCTACATTAACAAAGAATAAGGATGTAAAGATTGTAAGTACTGATAGTAATCATAATTTTGATTAGATGAGGTTTTTATGGATTCAATAATTATTTTGATTTATGTATATATGTTTTTAATAGGAATGTGTGTTGCGAGTTTTATGAATGTTGTGATTGATCGTGTTCCTAGAAATGAGAGTTTTGTCAAGGGAAGAAGTCATTGTGATCATTGTGGTGAGACTTTAAAATGGTATGATTTGGTTCCTATTGTAAGTTATATTTTTTTAAGGGGTAAGTGTCGTTATTGTCATACTTCGATTCCTATTAGAGGTTTTTTGATTGAAATTTTTGGTGGATTGATTGGTATGTTTTGTTTTTATCGTTTTGGTTTTAGTATTGAAACGATTTTAATGTTTGTGATTGCGATGATTTTACTTGCGATTACAATGATTGATTTTGATACAATGATTATTCCTGATGGTTTAAATATAGCTATGCTTCTTGTATCTATTGTTTTAATGTATGTAAGACATATGTCTTTGTTAGAAAGCATTATTGGAATGTTTTGTATTTCTGTACCAATGATTTTATTAAATGTTTTAATTGCTGAATCTTTTGGTGGTGGAGATATTAAATTAATGTTTGTCTCAGGAATAGCTTTAGGATGGAAGTATAGTTTACTTGCTGCTTTTATTGGTATTTTACTTGCAGGAAGTTATAGTATTTATTTATTGGTAAGTAAAAAGATTGATAAAAAAGGACATATTGCTTTTGGTCCTTATTTATCAATTGGTATTTTTATTGCTTTATCTTATGGTAGTGAAATTATAAGTTGGTATTTAAATTTAATGATGTAAAGAGGTGATAGAATGGCTACATTTAAATATATTTCGAAAGATATGTCAGCTAAAACAATAAGAGGAACGTTAGAAGCTGATAATCGAAATGATTTAGTGAGAAAGCTTAAAGAACAAAATTTGTTTTTAGTAAGCTGCCAAGATGTCACTAAAAAGACTGTTAATCAGTATAAAATGAAATTAAATGAATTATCAGCTTATTCTAGAGAAGTAGGAACAATGCTTGCTTCTGGTTTATCTTTGATTCGTATTTTTTCTATTATGGTTCGAAGAGAAGATAATAAAAAAATAAAAAAAATTTATGAAAATATTTATGTAAAGTTACAACAAGGATATACTTTATCCGCTGCTATGGAAGCTCAAGGTGTTGCTTTTCCTAATTTAATGATTCAAATGTATCGTTCAGGTGAAGCAAGTGGGGATATGGATAAAACGGCTTTAACGATGTCTAATCAGTATTCAAAGGATCATCGTATTAAAGGTAAAACAAAGTCAGCAATGATGTATCCTATTATTTTGATTGTTATTACAATTGCTGTTTTGTTGATTGTTTATTTAGCAGTGCTTCCTTCTTTCTTTGATATTTTTAAAAATGTTGAATTACCATTGATTACTAAAATCAATATTAGTATTTCTAAGTTTTTACAAGATTATTGGTATTTTGTCTTATTGATTGCTGCAGGTTTGGTTGTCACTTTTATTGCTTTACTTAGAGTAGAAAAGGTACGTTTTCAAGTAGATAAATATTCCTAAGTTTGGTAAATTGTTGATGACAATTTATACGAGCAGATTTGCGAGAACTTTATGTTCTTTATACACAAGTGGGATGTCTATTGTTAATGCTTTAAATATTGCTAAAACAACGATTGGTAATGTTTATATTGAATCACAGTTTGACGGAGCTATTAAGAAATTAAGAAACGGGGAAAGTTTATCTCAAGCAATCAAGGACATTGATGGTTTTGATATTAAATTAACAAGTAGTATTTTTGTAGGAGAAGAAAGTGGGCGTTTGGAATCAATGCTTACTACTCTTGCAGATGATTTTGATTTTGAAGCAGAACAAGCATCAGAAAGAATGATTACCCTTATTCAACCATTAATGATTATCTTTTTAGCAGTTGTTATTTGTTTAATTATTATATCTGTATTATTACCAATTTATACATTGTATAACAATGTAGGAAATATGTAGGAGGAATTATGAGTTATATTGTATTTTTATCAACAAAAGGATTACAAATGGTTCAAGGAAATGTTTCAAAGAATAATATTCATATTTCTTCTTACAAAGAATTTGAATTTGTTGAAGGAACAATGTTAGATGGGAATATTCTTGATGATCAACCTGTTAGAGATGTTTTACTTGATTTAAAAAAAGAAAATGTTGATAGTGTGAGACTTGTTGTCGATAGTGGACAAATTTTAGTGAAGTGTTCTGTTTTACCGGAAGTTTCTCATAAACAAATGCTTCAATTTGTAAAGGATGAATTTATTGATGTTGAAAGTCAATATACGGATTTATTATATGATTATGCTGTTATAAAAGATAAAGTTGAGGGTAAAGAAGGTCAACTTGTTTTGTGTGCGGCAATGGAAAGAGAGTTTTTAAAGCCGTATATTGATTTGTTTGATGAAATGGGAATTTCATTAGAATCAATTGATATTATGACAAATTCAATTATTAAATTAACAGAATCTATTCTTAAATTAACAAATCTATCTTATGTTTTAACAGTAATCAATGGACAAGATGTTATTCATTATTTATTTATTAATGGACAATATGAAATAGCTAATAGAACACGTATTTTCTCTGATCGTGGAACAGTTGCTTTTATTACTGAATTATCCAATTCACTTACTAAATTAATGCAGTTTACTAAAGGTGCTTATAAAGATGCCCAATTAGAAAAAATCTATTTTGCTGGGCTAGAAACTTATGAAGAAGATATGTTGATGTCAACTATTTCTTCTAATTTGAGTATTGAGACATCTCGTTTTAAACCAACAAACTATACTTGTAGTAAAGATAATAATTTTCCTATTCATAAATATTTATTTGTAGGAAGTTTATGGAGGAGATAAGATGGCAAGAAACAGTAACAAAGATATTGATTTTTTATCTGTCTATAAAACAAAGAAAAAAATAAATACAAATTCTAAAACACTCTTGCTTATAGCATTACCTGTTTTACTCATTCTTATTTTTGCGACAAGTACACTTTATTTAACAATCAATAATAGGAACTTGCAAAAGGATGTTGATACATTGCAAACACAAATAGAAGAGGCTCTTGCTGCAACAGCATCTAATACAAATTCTGATCAACAAAAAGAATTAAGTAAGCTCAATGAACAACTTACAAACTTACAAACAATTACACAAACATTATCAAAATACCCTCAAATTGATAAAGGTATTTTAGAAACAATTGATAAATCATGTAAGAACTTAACAATTGATTCAATATCATTTAATCAAGAAACAGGAGCTATATCACTTACTGTAACAGCTTCTAAAGTTAATGGCTGTGAAGAAACAGTAAGAACACTAAGAGAATCAGGTACTTTTAAAACAGTTGATTACAATGGATATACTCAAGATGGTGGTGTTAGTGAAACAACGGAAACCGTAACAGATCCTACAACAGGTGCGACAACAACACAAGCAGTAACGAATACAACACCAATTACTTATAAATCATCGATTACATGTACATTAGAAGGAGGAACGACAAGTGGACAAGATTAAAGATTCATTTAAAAAACTTTCTTCTAGAGAAAAGACATTGATTTATATATTAGTGATTTTATTGATTGTTTGTTTTGGATGGTTGATTTTATTACAACCACAATTAACATCACATACATCATTAAAGTCTTCAAAAGATAGTTTGGAATTACAACTTACTGAATTAAAAGGAACAAGTTCATCTTCTTCAACAGAAGATATCAAAACACAAATTATGAATGTTAATCAAGAAATTAAAGCTTTAAATGATCAATTTTACAATCTTATGTCAAAAGAAGATATTGATCAATTGATTACAAATCTAACAATAGAACATAAAATTAGTCCTACTAATTTAACAATGTCTGAAATAACACAAACAGATTTATCAAGTAAAAAGAGTGATGATAATTCATCTGATAACGCAAATGATAATACAGATGAATCTAAATCATCCAATGCTTTAGTTTATTCATGTGTTGTTACTCAAACATGTAAAGGAACAAAAGCTAATTTACTCAATTTAATTGAAGATGTTAAAAATATGAGTGGTTTACATATTAATTCTGTTGCCTATGAAAATTCAACAGGTAATTTGGATTTAACAATTACATATACAGTTTATATGGTAGAAAAATAGTAAAAGAGGTGCAAACAATGAAAAATAAAAAGGGATCAACAATTGTATGGGCAATTACATTGATTATGGTTCTTGTAGTCATTGTAGGTGCCTCTTTGTCTTTTGCATATATGTCTTATAATCAATCTATTAAAAATAGAAATAAGACACAAGTTGAATTGATTGCTAATTCGGCAATTAAATCTCTAGCTGGTGCTATTGAAAATGATGAAAATAGTTCGCAGCTAATTCCAGATACAGGTAAACAAATTAATGTATCAAAGATGGAATGTTCTGTTCCTTATGGAACAATTTCAAATATTAAAATTAATCGAAAAAAAGAAAATTTAATTATTGCATCACTAAAAGCTAATTACCATAATGAAGATTATACAATTTATGCTTATTTAACGCAGTCTAACAATCAATGGAAATGTGTTCAATATGATACAAATGGAAATCGAGATATTTCTACTGATAGTAGTTCAAGTGGAAATGATTCAGGAAATAATGGTAGTACAGATAATGATAATGACAATAATATTGGTTTGCCAGAAGGAAGTAATATAGCAGATACACTTGATAAAAGACTTACGGTTATGTTGAATCAATACTATGGAGATTTTAAAAATATTTATACATTTATTGATTGGTATAAAGATCAATGTAAGTATATGAATAAAACTACGGATGCTAATTATAATTGCGATTGGTGGTTTAATAATAGTGAGGGCTCTGATTATCATATTAAACAAGCGTATTTAACATGTATGACACAAAATAATCAATTTGATAAGTTGGAAGATGATATTTATAAAAAAATAAAAGATCAAAATATTATTTTTAATGATAACAAATATTGGTATCCAGATTTATATGTTAATTTTCATGTATTTCCAAATAGTAATGGAAAGTATTTTATCTATGCATCTCCTTCAAGTGGTGCAAGTAAAGGAGAAGTTTATCTTATTTATTATGATCAATCTTGGTATGTTACTAAAAATAAATCATTTAGAGAAAGTGATTTTTCAAATGTAGACAGTATAAAAAATGCTGTAAGCAATGCAGATCAATGGTTAAAAATTGAGTAGGAGGGATGAATATGAAAAATACAAAAGGTATGACACTTATTGAAGTAATCATCTCTCTATTAATTATTAGTACAGCATCTTTGATTATTGTGGTTGGTTTTGTTACTGCACTTAATCTTTTTACTGATTCTAATCATTATAAAGATGTAACGAATAAGCAACAAAAAGCTCTAGTTGATGAAGAAAATAAAGATACAGATATTGATGTGGATGATACTTTAGCTAATTATTCGATTACTATAACTGAGGGAAGTACGCCTATTGTCGTAAATGGTACTTATAAAAAAGCAACAAGTAAAACATATAAGGATGTTAATCTTTCAAATTTTATTCCATCTATCCAAATTAGTGAAACTGTAAAAGGAAGAAATATTTATAAAAATTATTGCAAAATGATGCAAGAATTTTCGAATTATTTAAAAGAGCAAGGAGTCACGTCAAATGATAAATTATTTGAAGGGAAGACTAAAGAGTATATAAAAGAGTGGATGATGCAAAAAACAGGTGAAAACAAATCAGATTTTATTACAAATTTACCTAAATTATATGCAAGTATATACCCTGATATAGAACTAGATTCATTATTAGAGGTTATTGGAACTTATAACAAAGATTTTGATAAGGAAAAGTATAAATATATTACACCATGTATGTATATATCAGATAGTACTAGAGAAAATTTAACTTATAAAGATTTTTTTGAAGATGAAGGATACAAAAAATACGTATTCATATTAGTTGGTGATAAGGCAAAAAAAGGAGATCGTCCAACAGATATATGGGCATTGCTTGATAATACAACTGTTGAAGATGATCAAGATACTTGGTTAATTCCAAAAAGTAAAATAAGTACAAAAATACTTGAAAATAAAACATATTCAGAGTTTTATAAAATAATAAGTGGTAATGAATGGATTTATTATACAACATCAAAATAGAAAAGAGGGTGACTAAGATGATAAAAAAAGTAAATAATAAAGGTATGACGTTAGTTGAAATTGTTGTTGTACTTTTAATTGCTTCTATTATTATGACAATTACTGGTGGAATCTTAGTCAACTCATTAGGTTATTTTGATACAACAACCAAGAAATCTTTAGATAAACAAACATTAGATGGTGTTCTAGATTTTATTAGCAATGAAATCACCTATGCAACAGATGTAAGAGTATCAAATACTAAACCAGATGATAGAGATTGGCATTATCTTTATGTATTAAAAAACGATAAAAATAAAGGTAGACTTTATCGTGATGGTAAAGCAGTTTTTGATGATGACTATTATATTAATAATCGAGATTTACAAATGGATGTTAGAGGTTTTACCACTAATGGATATCGTTTGGATTTAACGCTTAAGTATTTAAATGGAACAGAAGAAGTATATTCAACAAAGAATACATATGAGTTGGTCAATTTTAATATTAATACAACTGATAAAACGACTTTATTTAGTAATATTTCTAGTACGACACAGTTATCAGAAAATACAAAACTTTATTATATAAAAGATGACTCATCAAAAGGTAATAGTGAAAATGACAAAACGGATAGCGAAATCACAGTTGCTAAACAGGTTGAATGTATTAATACGAAAAATAATCGTGGTGATTATGTAGAAGGAAGACATTATAGTAAAGGTGATTTTGTTTATTGTGATGGGTCATGGTGGCAGTTAATTCAAGATAAAAGTAATGCTACTTCACCTGATAAAAGTAAAGCAAGATGGTGGAAAAAGATAGATAAAAATTATAGTCCACTCAGTGCATATACTAAAGGTGATATTGTTTTTTTTGAAAAAGAACAATGTTATTATCAATGCTTACAGGATATGTATTCTATGGGAGTTGGCAGTGATAGTTCTGATGGATATGCGCCAGATGGATTTAATGGAAAGCAGACCTATTGGAAGTATATTGGTCCTAAAAATACGGTTACAAAAGATGTACATAATTGTGATGATATTTCAATAAGAAGAACTGATACAGTTTTAAATAAATTGGATCAACTCACGGAAAGCCAAATAAATAGCATTCCTAAATATGATGTTAATAAAACGGATTATAAAATAGGTGATTATATATATAATGAAGAAAAAAACGGTATTAAACAATATTATTTGAAAGTATTGGATGGATCTGGAGGTCCCGGATCAAGTGCATCTTCTGGATGGCAAATTTTATCTCGTGACTGGAATAAAAATAGTGCATACTTAAAGGGTGATATTGTTTTATATTCTGAAGCTGAAGATTTAGGATATCTTAAAGCCATGCAAAATATAAATAAAGATAATAATCCAACAACATGGCCACATAGGGTAGAAATTGTTAATGGTAATCCAAATCCAAATTATTTTTGGAGTACAGTAAATTGATGGAGGTTGACACATGAAAAGTTTACCAATAGGTGAAGTATTAAAAGAATATGGGTATATTAATGAAGAACAGTTACAGATTGCATTAGATGCCCAAAAGAAAGATAGAAGTAAAAGATTAGGGGAACATTTAATAGATTTAGGTTTTGTTAGTGAACAACAAATGTTAGAAGCTTTATCTGATAAATTAGCTGAGCCTTTAGTTTCATTGGATAATATAGATTTTGATATTAATGCTGTTAAAAAGGTTCCTGAAGCAATGGCACAAAAATATAATGTCATTGGTTATGCTTTTAATGACAATGTGTTAACAGTAGCAACAAGTGATCCTTTAAATTATTATGGGTTAGAAGATGTAAGACTTGTTTCAGGTTGTCGTATTAGTGTTTCACTTGCAACAAAAGCAGATATTCAAATTGCTATTGAAAGATATTATTCAGATGTTGATACTTTGAATTTAGTAGATGATATTGATGAATCGACTTTACCTGAAGTAGAAGAGGATCTAAATTTATTTGATGCGAATGAAGATGATACACCTGTTGTTAAATTATTAAATTCATTGTTAATTAGAGGATATAATACAAGTGCTTCTGATATTCATATTGAACCATTTGAAGATAAATTGCATGTAAGAATGCGTATTGATGGAATGCTTGTTGATTATTTAGATTTAAATAAAAATATACAAGCGGCTTTGATTGTTAGAATTAAAATTTTATCTAACATGGATATTGCTGAAAAAAGATTACCTCAAGATGGTCATTTTATGGGAGTAATTGATGGAGTTGAATTAAATATTCGTGTATCTGTTATTCCTACCATCTTTGGTGAAAAGATTGTTATGCGTTATTTGAATTCTAATAGTACTATTGACCGCTTAAGTACTTTTGGAATGACAGAAGAAAACTTTAAGAAAGTGAATCATATGATGTCTATGCCACATGGAATTATCTATGTAACGGGTCCTACTGGAAGTGGGAAAACTACAACACTTTATATGATCCTTGAAAAATTAGCTCAAGGACAAATCAATATTTCAACGATTGAAGATCCTGTGGAAAGAAAATTAAATCGTATTAATCAAATGCAAGTCAATACAATGTCTGGCCTTACATTTGATAGAGGATTGCGTGCTTTAATGAGACAAGATCCAGATGTAATCATGGTTGGAGAAACTCGTGATAAAGAAACTGCTGAAATTTCTGTTCGTGCAGCTATTACAGGACATTTGGTTGTCAGTACATTACATACGAACGATGCTATTAGTACGATTGTTAGACTTGAAGAAATGGGTGTTGAACCTTATATGGTCGCTAACAGTTTAGTAGGTGTTGTTGCGCAACGTTTAATGCGAAAGGTTTGTCCTTATTGTAAAAAGGAAGTAGCCACTTCTTTATCTGATCGATTAGCTTTACAAGAAGGAATTAAATATATTTCTAAAGGAACAGGCTGTCCTCATTGTAATCAAACAGGTTATAAGGGGAGAATTGCTATTCATGAAGTTATTGAAATAGATAGTAAAGTACGTAAAATGATTTCTAATCAAGAAGAAATAGATGATATTATGAAATATCTTGTTGAAGAACAAGGAGTAGAAACTTTAAGAGATCAAGCTTTAAAACTAGTTAAAGAAGGTAAAACAACAGTAGATGAATTCAATAAGATTATTGCTTATATTGATTAAAGGGGAATGTTATGGCAAATATTAATGATATTTTAAATGATGCAAGAATTAAAGGATGTAGTGATGTCCATATTGGTGAAAATACAGGTATAACATTGAGACAAGATGGAAAACTTATTGGATTTGAACAAGCTTTTAGTAATGAAGAAATAAAAGAAATGATTTTATCAATGTGTAAAGATCGAATTTTAAAGATTGTAGAAAAACATGAAGATGCTGACTTTGTCTATGTAAATGATTTAGGAAGACATCGTGTTAATATTTATTTTCAACAAGGTTATATGACAGCTGCAATTCGTATCATCAATGAACAAATCAAGACATTAGAAGAATTAAATTTACCTGATGTTTTACATAAATTGGCTTTACTTCCTCGAGGACTTGTTCTAGTAACCGGTCCTACAGGAAGTGGAAAATCAACAACTTTAGCAGCAATGATTGATTTTATTTCTTCAATGAGAAATTGTCATATTCTTACCATTGAAGATCCAATTGAATATGTATATCAACAAAAACAAGCTCTTATTCATCAAAGGGAAGTCTATGAAGACGTTGATTCTTTTGATACAGCTTTAAAAAGTGCCATGCGTGAAGATCCAGATGTTATTCTTGTTGGAGAAATGAGAGACTATGAAACGATTCAAGCAGTTATTACTTTAGCTGAAACAGGCCATCTTGTATTTAGTACGCTTCATACTATTGGTGCTCCTAAAACAATTGATCGTATTATTGATGTTTTCCCTCCTCATAAACAAGCTCAAATTCGTGCTCAATTAGCCTCTGTTTTACAAGCGGTTGTTACTCAACAACTTTTACCACTTGCAAGTGGTAAAGGAAGAGCAGCTGCTTTAGAAATCATGATTGCTAATGACGCTATTAAAAATTTAATTAGGGAAAATAAAGGTCATCAAATAGATACAATGATTCAAACTGGAAGAAATGAAGGAATGACAACATTAAATGCATCACTTGCTACTTTAGTAAATACTGGAAAAGTAAATCGTATGGTAGCAGAAAGATATTCTCTTGATGTTGGAGAATTAAGACAATTAATAAGATAGTTAAAAAGAATAAGCGAGTCTGCTTATTCTTTTGATTTGAGAAGGATGCAATTATTCATATATTGCATAACCTTTTATATGCTCAAAAAGCAGCAGTATTAAAGATAAGTTTTAACACTGCTGTTTATTAAATACAAGTTCTTTTAGTGACACTACAAGAAATAATCACAAACTTGAATAACCTATTTTTTAGTAAGTTTTAAATGACTTACACACTTTTCTTGACAAACCCTTTGATTTTTGAAGATAGTTTTTTAATTCTTCAAATTCTTCAAAATCATATAGATGTTTTTGAAGATTACGAATTTGTTGTTTAGAAAAAGTGCTTATAAAATCACTGATATCTTCATGAAATTGCATTTTAATATACTTAATAATACTTTCCTTTGTTTCATCAAGAATACTATCTATTTCGTTATTTGCTTTTTCAGCTCTTTGGTTTGCTTCCTCCGCTTTTTGCTTTTCTTTCTCAGCTTTTTGATTCGCTTCTTCAGCTTTTTGCTTTTCTTTCTCGGCTTTTTGTTTCTCTTTCTCGGCTTTTTGATTCGCTTCTTTAATTTTTCTATCACGAGAACGAAGCAATATTTCATTATCTAAACGATCAAGATATTCTAGGTATGATTCTTCAGAAGATATATATTTGTCATGCATTTGTATCGCTTCCTTTATTCTATAATCTATTTCAATTTTATCATATGGTTTTTCGTTTTTAAAGAGATACATCAACTGATTAAAACTCGTCATTTCATTGATTACTTGATTGATATATTCGAGTTGAATAATTGTTATTTCCATGCGATTAAATGGATAGACAATATGATGTTCATCATCAACCATCTCAAAATGACATTTATAATAAGGGGCATTTTCTAGAATATGCCCATAACTAATAATTAATGATCTTACTACATGAGCACTCGTATAATCTTCTCCCTGTTTTACTTGTTGTCTTAAAAGTTCAGCATTATAAAGTTCAAAACGAACAAGTATCTCTTCATTTAAACCATAAGTTTGTAATTCGATATTGTAGAGATCACCTACATCATCAATAGCTAAAATATCTAAAATAAGTTTCTTTTCATAGAAATTTTTACCATATTGTTGTGCGTTTTTTAATTTAGTAGAAACAATCTCCCTGTCTAAAATAAGCTCTTGACAAATAAGGGTTCTAATTCTTTCATTTTCAACAAGCAAATGATGAAAATATAAATCATTTGAATATTTTTTAAAATTCTCTCTATTTTTGTTCATAAAAAGTCCTCCATTATTTATATTGACTTTTTATGAGTGTTTTTCTTCTTTTTTATCAAAAAATTAAAATTTTTAAGTTTTGAAGATGTTTTTTTAATTCTTCAAATTCTTCAAAATCATATAAATGATCTAAAAAATCAAAAATTTGATATTTAGAAAGAGTATTTATTCTTCATGAAATTTTAGTTGAGAGTATTTGATAATGCTCTCTTTTGTTTCATCAATCATTTCTTTTATTTCATTGATTAGATTTTCATATTTTTTATTTGCTTTTTCAAGCTTTCTATCACGAGAACGTAAAAGTATTTGATTATCTAACCAGTCAAAGTATTCTAGATATTCTTTATATAAATTATACATATTTACCACTTCCTACTATTTATAATAGCATATTTTAAATAAATAAAGAATATGTAAAATAAATTTTTAAAGTGGAAATAAGTGGATTTAAAAGAGATTATTATATTAATTTGTTGAAAGATACATGATACAATAGGGATAGGTGATTTTATGAAATTAGAACTTTTAACATATGAAAAAGAGAATCTTCCACGTGGTTGGAAACCTTATTATATATATTTAATCATGGTCGATCATATAGAAGTAGGAAGAATTGTCTTAAGAGAAGGTAGTAATGAAGAAAGATATTATGATGGACATATTGGTTATACGATAGAAAAGGAATACCGAGGGCATCATTATAGTAAAGATGCTTGTTTATTATTGTTTGATAAAGCAAAAGAAAAAGGATTTAAACAATTAATGATTACATGTTCTCCTGATAATATAGCAAGTCGTAAGATTATTGAGTCATTGCCATTTAAATATCTTGAAACAAAAGAAGTGCCTGCATGTTTGAAGAAAGATTTTGATCAGGGTGATTATATAAAAAGAATATATTGTTTGGATTTGGAGGAATTATGAAATTTATACATTTAGCGGATTTACATTTAGGTAAAATTATTTATCAAAATAATCTATTAGATATTCAAATTGATTTATTAAATCAAGTGATGAATTATATGGTTCAAAAAAAAATAGATACTTTAGTAATTGCTGGAGATGTTTATGATCGTGCAATTGCCTCTAAAGAAAGTATAGTTGCTTTAAATCATTTTTTAGAAGCAATGATTTTACATTATCATAAAAAAGTATTGATCATTTCAGGAAATCATGATAGCAGTGAAAGACTTGATTTTGCAAGTTCTTTACTTCAAAGTCAAGGTTTGTATATTGTTTCTTATCCTGAAAAAGAAATAAGACCAATTGAAATAGAAGGTGTTTATTTTTATTTGGTTCCTTTTTTTAAACCTTCTTATATACGTTATTTATATGAAAAAGATGATTTAAAAACGTATCAGGATGCTTTTGCATATTATTTAAGTCAACAAACATTTGTTGAAGACCATCCTAAAGTTCTTGTAACACATCAATTTATTGCGGGAAATAAAGAAGTGATTAGAAGTGAAAGTGAAGTAATTCTTTCCGTGGGTGGTAGTGAAATTATTGATGTTGATTTATGTAAAGATTTTGATTATGTAGCTTTAGGTCATATTCATGCAAGTCAAAAAATTAAATATGATTATGTAAGATATGCAGGAAGTTTAATGAAGTATTCATTTGATGAAGTTCATCAAAAAAAAGGAATGGTTGAAGTAACTATTGATGAAACTGGGGTTTCTACGCAAATTATTCCTTTAAAGCCACAAAAAGATCTAGTGAAGGTCGTTGGAAAATATGAAGATGTTTTACATTATCCAAATAATGAAAATGATTTTGTAGCGGTAGAATTATTAGATAAACAAGTCATAGGTCATGCATATGATTTTTTAAAAGAAAAATACCCTTATTTATTACAAATTACTTATCAATCACTAGAAAAACTTAAAACAAATCAAACAGCTTCTTCCTTAGATGTTGAAAAACAATCTCCAATAGAAATATTTAAAGAATTCTATGAAAAAATGAAAGGTGAAGCAATGAGTCAAGAAAGTGAAGAAATTATTCAACAATTACTAGAGGAGGTAAGTGAAGATGATGCCCATTAGCCTTACATTATCAGCGTTTGGACCTTATCCAGATACAATCACAATCGATTTTGAATCATTTCAAGAAGATGGTCTCTTTTTAATTACAGGGCCTACAGGTAGTGGAAAAACGATGATTTTTGATGCCATGATCTTTGCCTTATATGGTAAAACAAGTGGTCAAATTAGACAAACGGACAGTTTAAGGTGTGATCATGCCTTAAATGAAATTCCTACTTTTGTTGAATTTTCATTTTCTTTGCATCAACAAAATTATACAATTAAAAGAAATCCTAAATATTATCTAGAAGGGAAAAAAACACCTAAACAACCTTCAGCGTTACTTATTTTACCAGATGGCAAAATGGTCGAAGGTATTAAAGAAGTCAATCAAAAAATGATTTCTTTATTAGGGGTCGATGATCAACAATTTAAACAGATTTGTATGATTGCTCAAGGAGAATTTACAAAATTGATTATGGCTTCAAGTGATGAAAGAGAAAAAGTATTAAGAGAGTTATTTCATAGTGAAACGTATCAAAAGTTAGAAGAAAAACTTAAAGTTCATTTGAAAGTATATCAAGATAAATATGATTTGTTATTGAATAAAAGGAAAGATTTGATGCAAGAATTACAAGTTGAAGATCATCAAGAATATTTATCTAAACAAACAAAACTTATCGCAAGTCAACAAAAAGAATATGATGATTTAAAAAAAGATTTAGATCAAAAGAAACAACAATTACAACTCTATCGCTTGCAAAATCAACGATTAATACAATTAAAAGATTTAAAACAACAATTTCAAGATTTAAAGAAACAAGAAAATGATTATCAAGAATTAAATAAAACTATAGATACTTTAAAAAAAGCACAAGAAACAAATTATTTATATATTTCTTATATTAAACAACAAAAGAAACTTCAAACCTTAAACTTAAATCAAGAAGATTTTTTAAAACAATTAAAAAAACTTGAAAAAGATTATCAAGAAAAAAAGGTACAAGCAAATTCTCTTGACTACAAACAACAAACAAAAGAAAAATTACAAAACCAAATTCAAGAAACGAAACAATTAATCAATCAAATCTATCAATATCAAAATGATTATCAAAACTTACAAACTCTAAAACAACAATATAGAATGTTAGATGAAGAACATAAACTCTTTTTAAAAAAGAAAGAAAAATTTGAAAATGGGTTGCAAAGAGATCAAGAAAGAATCCAAAGTGAACAACAAATACAATCTAAATATGAACTGATCAAACAACAATATGTTCGTTTAAACGAACAAAAAGTAAAAGTTCATCAATTGTCGGATTATTATGATCAAATACTCAAACTTAATGAAAATAAAAGTGATTTACAAGAAGACTATACAGTTGTTGAAAAACAAGTTGATCATGAAAAAATGCAATATAATCAAATGGAAAAATTGTATTTTAGAAAACAAGCAGGTATTTTTGCATTACAATTAAAAGAGGATCAACCATGCCCTATTTGTGGCTCTTTACATCATCCTCATCCGGCACAAATTGAAAAAGAAGATATAACAAAAGAAAAATTAGATCAACAAGCTAAAAAAGTAAAACAACAAGAACATAGGTTGCAAGATATCTTACAAAAAATACTCTTATCTAATCAAAAAAAGGAAATGATTGTTAAACAAACAAAACAACTTTCAAGTGAACTTAATATTCAAGAAGAGTTATCTAAAGAAATCTTTATTAAAGAATTAGATCATTTATCAAAAGATGAAAAAAGAATGAAAAAAGAATATCTTGAATTACAAGATGAACTTAAATATATTCAAAAGCTTAAAAAGAGTGTGGCTCTTTCATTGAAAGATATGTCTACTTATGAAAGTAAAGAATTAAAACAAGCACAAAGTTTAGAGAATATTCAAGTACAAATTCATCAATTATCTGGTAAATTAGATGATTCAATGCGACAATATGAACTTGGAAAAGTTAATAAAAGTTATCAACAAGTTCAAAAAAAATATCGTCAACTTTCATTAGAAATAGAAACTATTCAACAGGATTATGAAAAGGTCAAAAATAAATATCTTGAAATAAAAACAAAAATTTCGTCATTGAATCAACAAATTATTCAAGAACAAGAAATATATGATGAATTAGATAATAAATATCATACTGCTTTAGATGCATTTATAAATGAAGAAGAATTTTTAAATTTAAAAACACAAATCAATCAAATCAGTATCTTAGAAAAGAAATATCAAGATTATTTAATTTCTTTAAAGAGTTTAAATGAACAAATTATTTCATTAGAAAATGAAGTCAAAGATTCAACATATGTTGATTTATCTTCTTTAAGTGAAATAATTAAAGAAGTAAATCAACAATTGAGAGAAAAAAATGATGATTTAGAAAAATTAAAAATAGATTATTCATTAAAAGAAAAAATGATCAAAGATATTCAAAAAATCAATCAACAATTAGAAAAAGATGAAGATACTTATCAAAGATATTTAGATCTTTATAATCTAGCAAGTGGTAAAAATAATGCAAGAGTGTCGATTGAAAGATATGTACTAGCAACTTATTTTGAAAATATGTTGATTTATGCCAATGTAATCATGAAACAATTGAGTCAAGGAAGATATCAATTATTAAGAAAAGATGATGCAGGTAAAGGAAGAAGTCAGCAAGGGTTAGAATTAGATGTTTTTGATCAAGAAAGTGGAAATATTAGAAGTATTAAGACACTTTCTGGTGGGGAATCCTTTAAAGCAGCTTTATCTCTTGCTTTAGGACTTTCAAGAATGGTTCAAGATTATGCTGGAGGAATTGAATTAAATACGCTTTTTATTGATGAAGGGTTTGGTTCTTTAGATAGTCAATCATTAGATCAAGCAATGAATTGTTTAATGGAGTTGCATCATGAAAATAAATTAATTGGAATCATCTCACATGTTAGTGATTTAAAAGATCGTATTGAACGACAACTTGTAGTTGAAAGAAAACAAAAACAAAGTGTGATTCAGATGATCTAATCTTGCTTGTTTATCATTTCTATAGTAAAATAGAGAAGCATTTTAGAGGAGGAAAAAAGATGGCAAATAACAAGAAAAATGAAGCTATTACTGCTAGAGATGTTGATTTTGCTAAATGGTATACAGATGTATGTCGTAAAGCAGAATTAATGGATTATAGCGATGTGAAAGGATTTATTATTTATCGTCCGTATGGTTATGCAATGTGGGAACAAATTCAAAAACATATGGATCAAAAATTCAAAGAATTAGGACATGAAAATGTTTATATGCCGATGTTGATCCCTCAATCTTTATTACAAAAAGAAGCTGATCACGTAGAAGGATTTGCACCAGAATGTGCTGTTGTAACAAAAGGTGGATTAGATGATTTAGATGAAAACTTAATTATTCGTCCAACATCTGAAACATTATTTTGTGAACATTATGCAAAAATTGTAAATTCTTACCGCGATTTACCAAAACTATATAATCAATGGTGTTCCGTTGTACGTTGGGAAAAGACAACAAGACCATTTTTACGTGGTTCTGAATTCTTATGGCAAGAAGGTCATACAATTCATGCTACTGAAGAAGAAGCAAGAAAAGAAACTTTACAAATGTTAGAAGTTTATCGAAGTACAGCACAAGATTTACTTGCAATTCCAATGGTTACTGGTCGTAAAACTGAAAGTGAAAAATTTGCAGGGGCTGAAGAAACTTATACAATGGAAGCTTTAATGCATGATGGAAAAGCTTTACAATCAGGAACATCACATTACTTTGGACAAGGTTTTGCGAAAGCTTTTGATGTTAAATTCTTAAATAAAGATAATAAACAAGAATATGTTTATCAAACTTCTTGGGGAGCATCAACACGTTTACTTGGAGCAATCATTATGGTTCACGGAGATGATAATGGACTTGTTTTACCACCAAGAGTGGCACCAATTCAAGTGATGATCGTTCCAGTTATGCAACATAAAGAAGGTGTTTTAGATAAGGCTTATGAAATTGAAAAACAATTAAAAGCAGCTGGACTTCGTGTTAAAGTGGATGCTAGTGATAAAACACCAGGTTATAAATTTGCAGATGCTGAAATGAGAGGAATTCCATTAAGACTTGAAATTGGACCTAAAGATATTGAAAAAGGACAATGTGTCTTAGCTAAAAGATTAGATGGTACAAAAGAAACATATGCTTTAAATGAAGAATTACCAAATACAATTCATCAATTATTAGATCAAATTCATGATGAAATGTATGCAAAAGCATTGAAATTTAGAGATGAGAACATTAGAACTGCGAAAACATATGATGAATTTAAAGAAATCTTAAATACTAAAGCAGGATACATTCGTATGATGTGGTGTGAAGATGATGCTTGTGAAGCTAAAATCAAAGAAGAAACAGGTGCTACATCAAGATGTATCAAAGAAGATGAAGAACCATTTGGAGATGTTTGTCCAATTTGTGGTAAACCAGCTAAAAAAGTTGTTTACTTTGCAAAAGCTTATTAATTTGTATAAAGGAGTAATCGTTAAGATTGCTCTTTTTTATTTTATCAAGCTTTTTATAGAGAAAATTTACATAAGTGTGTATAATGGACTCATAAGAATCATTTGAGTAGATAGGTAGAAGTAATGAATAAAGAAGAAGTTGTTCAATTAAATAAATTAAAAAGAAAAACAGGCCTATTTTTTATTATAGTGATGGGTGTCATGTTGATTTGTTTAATTTTTTAATTCAATTTGAAGTAAATAAAGAAAAAATAAGTGCAAGTTATACTGCAGAAGATACTGTTCGAAAAATAGAAACACAGCTTGGAAGATATTTAGAAAATTCTGAAATGTTTAAAAATATTATATCTTCAAAACATACAATCAGTGATGAACAGTTTAATCAGCTTGCAAGTTATATGAAAAAAAATAAAAATGTTATTGAAGCATATGAATTAGCACCTAATGGGATTATTGAAAAGGCCTATCCATTAAAAGGAAATGAAAAAGTGATAGGTATGAATACGTTGGAACTTCCTGAACGTCAAAAAGAAGCGAATATTGCTAGAAAAAGTGGAGAATATACAATTGCTGGTCCATATGAATTAAAACAAGGTGGTACAGGGGCTTTATTGTTTGACCCTATTTATATAAATGATGGAAATGAAAAGAAATTTTGGGGATTTTCTATTCTTGTTTTAAATTGGGATGCTTTTTTAGAAGAATTAGAAGTAGATAAATTAGAAGATGCCACTTATCATTTTAAAGTTTGGAAAGAGGGCAACAAAGGAAAACATGTGACAATTATGTCATGTGGTCATAGTTCTTTAAATCATACATTAAGTGTTGCTTGTGAAGTACCTAATGATACATGGTATTTTGAAATTGTTCCTTTTCAAGGTTGGATACCAATGTCTTATGAGATATTTGGAAGTATTGTAAGTGTTTTGGTAGCTATTTTGTTATCAATGGGTTATTGGCAAATTATTTTAAGACGTGAAAAAGAAGCTGTTTATGCAAAACAAATTGAAAAAGTGGCTACTGAAGCACAACATGCCAATCAGGCAAAGACAAGATTTTTATTTAATATGTCTCATGATATTCGTACACCAATGAATGCAATTATTGGCTATACACAATTATTAGAAAATAATTTAGATAATAAAAAACAGGCATTGGATTATATTTCAAAACTTAAATCATCAAGTACGATTTTACTTTCTTTGATTAATTATATTCTTGAAATGACACAAATAGAAAGTGGTAAATTGGATTTAAAAAAGGAAATAGGAGATTTAGATGATTTAGTTAAAAATATAAATGTTGTAGTTGAACCGCTAATTAAAGAGAAAAAATTGCATTATTCCTATCATTTGGAGATTAAACATCATCATATTATTTGTGATAAAACTAAATTAAGAGAGATTGTTTTAAATATTCTTTCTAATGCGATTAAATATACACCAGAAGGTGGAAATGTTGAATTATTGATCCAAGAAATTTCATTTGAAAATAATAAAGTAAAATATAATTTTATAATTATAGATAATGGAATCGGAATGAAAGAAGATTTTTTACCACATATTTTTGAAGAATTTGCTAGAGAAAAAACAAGTACAGAAAGTAAAGTACCTGGAGTAGGATTAGGACTTCCTATTGTTAAATCTCTTATAGATATGATGAATGGAACAATTCAAGTAGAAAGTAAGTTAAATAAAGGAACAAAGTTTACTGTAGAACTTTCGTTTTTAACTTCTTTACAAGTTGAAAATGTCAATGAAAGAAATACATCAACACTTGATTTTTCAGGAAAACATATTCTTCTTGTAGAAGATAATGAATTAAATGCGGAAATTGGAATAGAACTTTTAAATACTTTTAAAGTAATTATAGATTTAGCTAAAAATGGAGAAGAATGTATAAAAATATTAGAAAAGATGCCAGAAGGATATTATGATCTTATTTTAATGGATATCCAAATGCCAATTATGGATGGTTATGAAGCAACAAAAATAATTAGAAGTTTTAATAATAAAAATGCTCAAATTCCAATTATTGCGATGACAGCAAATGCTTTTGAAGAAGATAGAAAACATGCTTTACAACTTGGAATGAATGAACATCTTGCTAAACCAGTTGATATAGAAAAATTAAAAGATGTACTTACGAAATATTTTAATCATGAAAAGAGGGAGAAATGATGAAAAAATAAACCATATTTTAAATAAATGTGGATGTATTTTTATAGGTTTTATCCTGGTTTTTTCATTATTTTCAATTCCTGTACGAGCAAATGAAGGAAAAATACGTGTAGGGTGGTAGGAAGATTCTTATCATATTACAGGGAAAAAAGGGAAGCGTAGTGGTTATGGATATGAATATGAACAAGCTGTTGCAGGAACGGGTTTAGGAATGCCGATTGTAAAAAAACTCGTTGATGTGATGGGTGGTACGATCGATGTAGAAAGTGAATTAGGAAAGGGAAGTAAGTTTACAGTTGTTTTAAAACATCACCTTGCTGATGAAAAATATTACGCGCAAGTAAATGAAGATTTGTCTTTGTTGTATGCAAATAAAAATATTCGGGGGAAACATATTTTACTTGCTGAGGATAATGATTTGAATGCTGAAATTACGATTACTCTTTTAGAAGATATGGGATTAATAGTTGAGCGTGTTGAAGATGGGATTCAATGTGTGGCTAAAATGGAACAAATGCCTGCTAAAAGCTATGATTTGATTTTAATGGATATTCAAATGCCTCATATGGATGGTTATAAAGCAACACAAACTATTCGTCAATTGTCAAATAAAGACAAAACCACGATTCCTATCATTGTTTTAACAGCTAATGCCTTTGAGGAAGATAGAAAAAAGGCGGTTGCTCAAGGGATGAATGGACATATATCAAAACCAATAGATGTTGATAAGATAGAAAAAGATCTTCTTTCAATTCTTAAATAACACAATATAAAAGAAGTATATATTCGGTATATATTTCTTTTTTTATTGACAATAAATATAAAATATCCTATAGTTGATGTGTCAACTATAGGAGGAAATATGAATTTATCACGCTTAATTTCTATTCTTCATAATCAAAAAAATAGTTATATGAATGTCCAACTTAAAGAGTTTGGTTTATCCCATGGACAAGCGATTACTTTAAAAATTATTTATGAAGAAAATAATATCAAACAAGAAGATTTAAATAAAAGATTACAAATTGATAAAAGTGCAGTTACAAGAATTTTAAAAACATTAGAAGATAAGGAATTTATTATTAAAAAAACTTCAAAAGAAGATAAAAGAAATCATGTTTTGTCTTTAACTTCTAAGGGAAAAGAATTATATCCTAAAATTAAAGATGTTATTAAAGAGACAACAGAGATGATGATTAAAGATATTGATCAAAATGAGCTTATTCTTTTAGAAGAACTTTTATTAAAAATGAAAATGAATTTGGAGGATACGTATGAAAAATGATGATAAGATGGGGACTAAAAATATATTACCTTTATTAGTAGAATTTTCAATTCCAGCTATTATCGGAATGCTTGTTAATGCAATTTATAATATCGTTGATCGTATGTTTATTGGAAATGCTCCAGAATTGGGGGCAATTGGTTTAGCAGGAATTAGTATTTGTTATCCTGTAACTCTTGTTTTAATGGCCATTTCTTTAATGATTGGAATGGGTGGAGCCACTCGTTTTTCAATAGCATTAGGTCAAGGTAAAAAGGATGAAGCTGGAAAGTATATGGGAAATGGTCTAACTTTAACAATTATTTTAGGCCTAGTCTTTATGATTTTAGGAAATGTTTTTTTAGCACCAATGTTACGTTTATTAGGTGCTTCAAAAACTGTTTTGCCTTATGCTGAAAATTATTTAAGTATTATTTTATATGGTGCTGTTTTTCAATGTATTGCAATGGCAGGAAATAATTTTTCTAGAGCTCAAGGAAATCCTAAAAATGCCATGATTTCACAATTGATCGGAGCAGGGTTTAATATTTTATTTGACTATATTTTAATTTGTATTTTCCATATGGGAATGCAAGGAGCTGCTTTTGCAACGATTGGTGGACAGTTTTTAAGTGCTTTATGGCAACTTGCATTTTTATTTGGAAAAAGAACGATTATTCCTTTAAATGTAACTTTATTGAAATTACAGTTGAATATTTCAAAACAAATTATTCAAACAGGAATACCTGCATTTTTAATGCAAATATCGAATAGTGTTTTAAATATTATTTTGAATGCGTCTCTTGTTAAATATGGTGGAGATTTAGCGTTAAGTGCTATTGGTATTGTTACAAGCATTCAAACACTTATTTTGATGCCAATTACTGGTTTGATGCAAGGTCAACAACCATTGATTTCATATAATTATGGTGCTTTAAAAATGGATCGTGTTAAAGAAACATTAAAATATGCAATTATAGGTGCTACAATGATTGCTTTGATTGGTTTTATCGCAGTACAATTTTTTACAAAAAGTATTGTCTATATGTTTAATGATGAAGCAGATGTTGTAAAATTATGTAGCCATGCTTTACATATTTGGTTTATGTGTTTACCGCTTATTGGTGCACAAGTAATGTGTGCAAACTATTTTCAAGCGATTGGTAAGATAAAAATATCAAGTGTTTTAAATTTATTGAGACAAATTATTATTTTAATTCCTTGTATCATAATTTTTTCATCGATTATAGGTTTAGATGGTATTTTTATAGCTGTCCCTGTTGCGGATCTATCAGCGTTTATTATTACTGTTTTATTATTAAAAAATGCCTTAAAAAAAGAAGCCTGAGCTTCTTTTTAATTATATCTTTTTACAACGAATCGATTCAATAACAGGTTGATTTTCTTTTTTTACAGTTCCATTATTATCTTCTACTTTTACATCTTTACAAATTTGATCAACAATGTCCATTCCTTCATAAACATAACCAAAAACAGCATATTGACCATCCAAATAAGTAGAATCACTTTGAACAATAAAGAATTGTGAAGAAGCACTATCATTATCTTGACTTCTTGCCATAGAAAGAGCTCCACGTGTATGACTTAAAGGATTTTTTACCCCATTATCTGAAAATTCTCCCTTAATTGTTTCTTTACTTCCACCAGTGCCATCTCCTTTAGGATCTCCACCTTGAATCATGAAACCATCAATAATACGATGAAAAGTTAAACCATCATAAAACTTTTCTTTACTTAACTTTACAAAGTTTGTTACTGTAATTGGTGCTGTATCAGCATCAATTTCAGCATAAATTGTTCCATAATCTTTAACTTTAATTTCAACTTGATAATTTCCTGATAAAGTTTTTGTTTTTTTAGTTGCTTTTTCTGTTGTTGTTTTAGAAGAACATCCAGCAATGGAAACAACAGTCATTAAAACTAAAAGTACTTTTAGCATTTTTTTCATTCATTTCACCTCTTTCAATATTATAACAAATATGAATTATGAAAAAAAGATACTCAATAAGACTTGATTGTGCTAAAATACATGAAAGAGGTTTTAAAGATGAGAGAAAAAAGAATTGTATTAATAAATGATGTAACAGGATTATCAAGATGTTCAGTAGCCTGTCAATTGCCAATTATTTCATCTATGGGAATTGAAACAGCTTTTGTACCAACAGCAATTTTATCTATCAATACATATCATAAAGATTTCTTTTTTGATGACTATACATCAAAGATGAATGATTATATTGAAACATATAAAAAAATGAATATTGATTTTGATGGAATATGCAGTGGCTTTTTAGGATCTGCGAAACAAATAGAAATAGTAAAAGAATTTTTTAAAGATTTTAAAACAAAAAAAAACTTTATTTTAGTAGATCCAGTCATGGGTGATCACGGAAAACTTTATCCGACTTATACGCAAGAAATGCAAGAAAAAATGAGAGAACTCATGCCTTATGCGACAATTGTTACACCTAATTTAACAGAATTGTGTGCTTTGATTGATGAAGCTTATCATGAAACAAGCAATGAGCAAGAACTTAAGCGCATGTGTGAAAAATTAAGTCAAATGGGTCCAAAAATGATTGTAGTAACGGGTATTTCTATTGGTCATCAAATTTTAAATTTTGTTTATGATCATGGAAAAGTTGAAAAAATCTATGTGAAACGTATTGGAGAAGATCGTAGTGGTACAGGAGATGTTATTTCTGCAGTAATTGCAGGAAGCTATTTGAAAGAGCAAAATTTTTTAGAAGCTGTTAAAAAATCAACAGATTTTGCTTCTAAATGCATTAAACATTCTGTAGATATTGATGCTCATCCACATATGGGATTATGTTTTGAACCATTATTAAAAGAATTGGGGGATTAAGATGATATTATATACATTATATAAAAATAGTTATATTGATATTGCACATTTAGAAAGTACTAAAGGGATTACATGTTATGTTAATTCGACAAATCGTTGCACATGTTCATGTACATTTTGTTTAAGACAAACAAAGGAAATGATTGAAAATAATTCCTTATGGTTAAAAGAAGAACCAACGGTTGATGAAATTATTCAAGAATTTGAAAAATATAATTTAAATGATTTCAAAGAAGTTGTTTTTTGTGGTTTTGGTGAACCACTTATAAGACATGATGATTTAATGAAAGTTGCTAAGTATTTAAAAGAAAGAAGACCTGATCTACCTACAAGAGTGAATACCAATGGGTTATCTTCTTTATATAATAAAAGAGATATTACGCCTGAATTTAAAGGATTGTTAGATACTGTTTCTATTAGTTTAAATACAAGTAATAAAGAAGATTATTTAAAACTTACAAGAAGCCAATATGGAATTGATTCATTTGATGAATTATTAGATTTTGCTAAAAAATGTAAAGCCTATGTGCCTCATGTTGTTTTAACGATTGTTGATACAACAATTCCTGAAAAAGATGTAGAAATTTGTAAACAGATTGCTCAAAACATTGGGGTAACTTTAAGAATAAGACCATTTGAAGATTAGTGAGGAAAGAAAAAATGATGCAATTATCTCGTGAAGAAAGATTACTTCATATAGGAAAAATGACCAATGTAAGAGATTTAGGTGGTTATGAAACACAAGAAGGATATTATACAAAATCACATAAATATGTTAGAAGTACATGTCCAAGTGGGATCAGTGATGATTTAAAAGAACAATTTTATCAATATGGTATTCGCACTGTCATTGATTTAAGAAGTGATTATGAATTAGTTCATCAACCACATAGTTTAAAAGGGTATAAAGATATAGAGTATTATCATATTAATTTACTACAAAATGAAAATATGTCAGTATTACCAAATGATATTAAAGACTATCAAGATTTAAGTGGTTTTTATATTTTTATGATCGAAGCGAATAAAAAACAATTTAAAAAAGTATTTAATATCTTTTTAAATCATCCTTATGACTGTACATTATTTAATTGTTCTGCAGGTAAAGATCGTACAGGTGTTATTGCATGTATGTTATTAGATCTAGCGGGATGTCATGAATATGATATTGTTAAAGATTATTCAGAATCTTATGAAAATAATATGGCAATGATCAAACAATTGGAAGAAATGATGCCAAGTGAAGATGAAAAATTCTTAGGTTCTGACCCAAGAGTGATGATGAAATTTATTGCGTATTTAAGAGAAAATTATGGTAGTACTAAAGGATATTTATTAAATATTGGTTTTAGTGATGAAGAAATTGAAGAAATTAAAGAAAATTTCATAATTTAAAAGAAAAAAGGCCTCCTATTGTCATATATAAACATAGGAGGTTTTTTTTATGAAGGCATTAACGTTTAAAGAAAAGCAAGATGTTTTAGAAGATCTATTTAAAAAGTATCACCGTGCTGTTTTACAACTTAAATGTTTAGAAGAAAGGAATTTTTATCCAACGATTCAATTTGATACTGTTAAAGAAAAGAAGACGTATTATCAAGATAAAGTAAGTCAATTGAATGATCAATTGGTGTTAAAAGAAGAATTAGAGAAAGTTATTGCAACATTTGAATTTATTTTAGATTGTTTATCGATGGAGAGTAAAGTTATTATTGAAAAAGAATTTATAGAGAGAGTTGGTAAAGATTGGTGGATCGATTATTATTCTCGAAGTACATACTATCGTCTTAAAACAAGGGCCATGGAAGAAACTTTGTTCTATTTTAGTTGTTTATAAAAATCATAAAGTTTAAATATAAAGCAAAGAATAACCAAAGAATATAAGGAATATTTAGATAAAAACTTTTTGGATTAATTTTTTTAAAAATGATCAACATATAAATAACAGTAAGAATCAAAGCTATTAAAATCATTAATGAAAGAAAATAATTATGAAGATTAAAAAAGAAAAGTGGCCAACAAAAATTAATAAATAATTGAAAAGAGTAGACAATTAAGGCGTTTTCACGTTTAGGATCATGACTGATATAAATAAAATAACTAGAAATTCCCATCAAAATATAAAGAAGACCCCAGACAATAGGAAATAACCATCCTGGAGGAGCCAATAAGGGGGTATTTAAATTGCTATATGTTTCCATTTGATTATTTGTGATAAAAGCGCTTATAGCACCTACTAATAAAGGAATAATCAAACTAATAATGAATGTTCTTTTTTTCATAATGTTCACCTAGTTTAGTATATCCCTATTTATTTAAAAATATACGTTCAAATCATGAATGAGATGTTATATAATAGAATATATTGGAGAAAGAGGTAATTATGAAATTAGTAAGTTGGAATGTAAATGGAATAAGAGCATGTTTACAAAAAGGTTTTTTAGATAGCTTTCATCAATTAGATGCAGATATTTTTTGTGTTCAAGAAACTAAAATGCAAAGTGGTCAAGCAGATTTAGAGATTGAAGGGTATCATTATTATTTAAACAGTGCTGTTAAAAAAGGGTATAGTGGAACACTTATTTATAGTAAAGAAAAACCATTGAATGTTTTTTATGGAATGAATAAAGAAGAACATGATCAAGAAGGTAGATTAATTACTTTGGAATTTGAAAATTATTATGTCATTACTTGTTACACTCCTAATAGTCAAAATGAACTCAAACGTCTATCTTATCGTATGAAATGGGAAGATGATTTTTTAACGTATCTTGAAAGTTTAGATAAACCAATTATTTTATGTGGTGATTTAAATGTTGCTCATCAAGAAATAGATTTGAAAAATCCTAAATCAAATCGTAAAAATGCAGGTTTTTCTGATGAAGAAAGAGAAAAAATGACTCAGTTATTAAATCACGGTTTTATCGATACGTATCGTTATCTTTATCCTTTACAAGAAGGTGTTTATTCTTGGTGGTCTTATCGTTTTAAAGCAAGAGAAAAAAATGCGGGATGGCGTATTGATTATTTTATTGTTAGTGATAGCTTAAAGGATAAGATTATTGATGCAACAATTGAAACAGAGATTATGGGAAGTGATCATTGTCCTGTAACTCTTACAATAGATCTTTAGCGGAGGTGTATTATGAATATAATACAAATGATTAACGTTTCACCACTAGTCACAATTTCTATTATTGCCTTGACTATTGATCTAACGATTTTTGGTTATTATTATATTAAAGCAAAGCATTAAAAAACTGCTACGTTTATTTGTAGCAGTTCTTTTTATTTTTCTAAATGTTTACAACTGTAATAAGAAGGAATACCATCTTTATAAGTAACATGTACTTCACCTTGAATAAGTGGATATAAATATTCATATAGTTCTTGAGTAATATCATTTCCTTCTTCATTGATCCATTCTACAGGAATTTTTTGTTCATAGTTAGCAACTTCTCTTACATCAGTAGAAATATAATCGATTTCATAAGGATGATTAGAAAGACGCTTAAATCCCATTACATGACCAGAAACGTTTTCTAAAGCTTTATCGATAGCTTTAGAACCAATAACAAATGATTCATTTAAATCTGTTTTACTAGCAATGTGCATAGCACATCTTTGTAAAACATTTAATTCAATACTTCTAACTTTACATCCAAATTCTTTAAATACAAGAGATTCAAGTAATTTTCCTGTTCCTGAATGTAAGACGTGTCCAAAAGCATCTTTTTTAGCGTATTTACTATCATCATCTAAGAAGTGACCGTTTTGATCTCTAATACCTTCTGATACAGCAATGACAACACATCTTTTTCTTTTCATGACTTCATGAATATCTGCTAAAAACTTATCTTTATCAAAAACAACTTCTGGTAAATAAATAAGATCAGGAGCTACATTATATTCATTTCTCGCAAGAGCAGCAGCGGCAGTTAACCACCCTGCATTTCTTCCCATGATTTCAATGATTGTAACGGATTGTAATTGATAAATTAAACTATCATGTACAACTTCTAAGATAGAAGCAGCAACATATTTAGCGGCAGAACCAAATCCTGGTGTATGATCTGTTCCCATTAAGTCATTATCAATGGTTTTAGGAATACCAATAAAATGAATATCACTATTAATATATTTAGCGTAATCATCTAATTTCATAACAGTATCCATTGAGTCATTACCACCAATATAGAAAAAATCAGTGATTTCTAATTCTTTTAAAATTCTAAACAATTTAACATAAGTATCTTCGTCATCTTGAAAAGTAGGTAATTTATAACGGCAAGAACCTAAATACATGGCAGGTGTTTGTTTTAAAGCATTGATTTTATCACCATCATCAAATTCTTCTAATAAATCCATATATCTACCTTCGAGTAGACCTTTGATACCATTGATCATCCCATAAACATTTTCAAATTCTTGAGATGCTTTAGCACGATGAATAATCCCAGCAAGACTAGCATTAATTGCGATTGTGGGTCCTCCAGATTGTCCAATAATACAGTTTCTTTTCATATTCTTCTTGTCTCCTTTAACGCCTTTATTCTATCAAATACCCGCATTAAAGAAAAGTCATCTTCTAGTCTTTTTGTCTTTTTTTGATGAAAATAAGGATAATGATTAAAACAAGTAAAATGATGAGAGTTATAAAATAAAGTAATAAATGATTTTTTTCTTTTTTTGAAATGATATGAAAAGATAAAGCTTTTTCTTCAATAAAAAGTTCAAAGAGATTAATTGTTACTACATTTTGTTGATATTTGCCAACATTGCTGGAAATAATTGTACCTGGCATAGTAATTTTAAAAGAGCAGGTAGCATTACTGGAATTTAAAAGTTGTAAAGTATTTTTATAATGATTCAATTCTGAAGTATCGAGCATATTTTTAGGAATATCAATAGATAAAATATATTTATTATTTTGTTTTGTAAGCGTAGAAATTTCTTTAATAAAAGAAGTAGGAGATTCTATCGAAAGTGAAGAATCGGTTTGTTTTTGGTCCAATAATTGTTTTTTTATTTGTGAAATAGACATGTTATATTTTTCTAAAATTTGAGGCTCTATTGTAAGTTCACCATAAAGAGTAGGTTTTTTTATTTTAGAATAATTTAAAGAAACTAAACAGTCTACACAGCCAGTAAGTAAAAAAGTAAAAGATAAAATTATACAAATTTTTAGTATTTTTTTCATAGAATCCTCCAAATAAACAATAGGTTTTGTTATAATTATTAACAGTTAAATACATTTTTAGTTCATATTTCTGTATTAAAATAAATTAGGTGATAGGAATGAAAATCGATATTGTTTATACAACAAAATCTAAATATATAAAGTGTGTCGCTGATGAAATGGCAAGGTGGGTCAAAACACATGCTCAAGATTTAAATCATTATCATAGTGATCATGATGTTGATTTACTTGTTATTGGGTTTGATGATACGTTATTTAAAGATAAACAGTTGCTGGAATTTATACAATCATTAAGTCGGCAAAATGTAAAAAATCTAGCATTGATCAATTGTTTTTTTATTAATAATAAAAGATTGATGAAAGTAATTCATCTTTGTCAAAATCAACAATTACCTCTTATGAGAGAACAATATACTTTTAAAATGTCCTTTGATCAAAGAAAGGAAATCAATCCTCTTATTATTGATAATGCAAGACTTTATATAGAAGATATGGTAAATGTTATACGAAATTACTATTAGGAGCGAGGCTCCTTTTTTATTTTCTTATTGTAATAAAAAAATATTAAACTAATAAAATTATATTGACACTAATTTATCAACGTGATATATTTTTGTCAAGATTTCTAAAAGGGAATGGAAATCAATAAAAAAGGGGGAAAACTTATGAAAAAACTTGAAATCATTATCAGACCAGAAAAGTTAGAAGATTTAAAAGATATTTTAACAGTTTCTGGTGTAACAGGTATGATGATTTCCAATATTATGGGGTTTGGAAATCAAATGGGTTATACACATCAATATCGAGGTGTCACATATTCTGTTAATCTTGTTTCAAAATTAAGAGTTGAAACAGTTGTTAAAGATGAAATCGTTCAAGAAATT